>Ga0098035_1000108_pt1 | contig 46577 bp, 66 predicted proteins | sample 3_EtaG_FD_75046 | JGI IMG/M metagenome (GOLD analysis project Ga0098035, IMG submission 75046) | Marine viral communities from the Subarctic Pacific Ocean - 3_ETSP_OMZ_AT15126 metaG | ecosystem: Environmental > Aquatic > Marine > Oceanic | place: Pacific Ocean | collected 2015-01-07
ATCGACCACAGGCACGTTTCTAGTGATTATGCATACGATTTCCTAGCTGGAAATCAAAGCTCAAGTGCAATGCTGATACATCACACCAATTTCGTTCTGTTGGCTAAAGCACGAACAGGATCCTCTTCAGCGAGACCACTCCTGCAATCCTAGAGGGGATTGGCTTATTGCTTTAAACAAAGATAAATTATGAAATTACGATCAATTGTGGAAAACGGCTACGAGGGTGTGGAAAACGGCTACGAGGGGTTAGAGGATGCCGACAGGTTCGGCGATCCAGAAGAGCTACGTGCCCTCCTCAAAGTCCACAAGTTCATGCACCTGCGCCGCTGTTCCGTATCCGGACGGGACGGGGACATGTGGCGGCGACCGCAAAATCGCCGGTTGCGGCAAGACATGCGCCAGCAACTCGGAGCACTTATGCCAATTATACGAAAAATTTTCGACCGGCAGACTATCCTACGGATGCAACATGACATGGACTGGAATCCATATCTCAAAATCAGCCATGAAGAGCTAGATATGGTCCACCAGTTGATATGGCAACACCCAGAACTTCAACAATGGTGGGATAAAATAGCGGATGCCCCAGAAAGACTAAAACCATCCTATGGTAGAGACCCGGAGCACTTAGCACATCTAAGACTCAATGAGAGCTGCCATGGTTTTATATTCTAATATGTTATATTACTCTTATATGCTTCAAACAACTTATAAGCATAATCTTTTGCTATTTTCAAAGATGTAGAGGAATCAGTTTGCAATCGATAAAGAATTAAATAAGCGTCTTCTAATTCGTATTCTTCTATAAATTCTGAAATTTTTGGTGCGTTTGGAACAATGTCACCTTTCCATTTTTGTTGGTGTTGTTCCTCAGTACTAAGATCGTTATATGATATCACTAATTCAGCATGGTCGCATCGATTCTTTTTAAATATTGTCTTCATGCTTTGTAAAATAGGATTTTTAAAATCATTAGTGATATCGTATACAGCACACCTGTCATAATACTCTGGATTATCTATTAAATCAAAATTGACAGACTGATAATTGTGTGGAAGAAGGTATGCGCCAAATTTTCTGCTACCGCCTTTATGCTTTGGGCCTATAAACGCTAATTCTACAATAAATTCTTGATTAAGCTCCCTATGATCTGGGTCTTCAGATATTAAACGAGCTATTCTTTTTGGGTCATACATATATCCCATCCCTCTTCTTGCCAATGAGTGTCTAATTTGACATGTTCTAGATTTAATGGGCGAACTAAATCTTGAGAATAACCAGAGGGAGAGAGCTTTCACCCCTTGTGGCAAGGGATAGGTATTTTGGGATTTATTTGGAGAATCCATCAATCCTCAGGGTCAATCGGGCTCCGCTTAGACCGCACACGCTCCAGCCACATGGCTGCCCAGATGCCGAGCACTCCTGAGAGCAGGTAGCTGGCATACACAGACCAGTGAGCACCGTTGACCAGACTGTTGGCAAGTATGTCCAACGTGATCAGCCCAGTGATGCCAAGACCGAGCGATACCCAACCAGCCACAGCAACACGGCCAGCCACAACATTGATCTGCTGCAACCCCTTCAGCATGATAAACATGAACTGCGCAACAAAGACGATCGCACTCGCAGCCCACACAGACAGATCACTCCACACAGCAGTATCCTCCATTCCCTGATCAGTACAGAAACCGATCACGCCGTGTGGCGGTTTAGAACAGGCCGCCGAACTTAGCCCAGACACCAAGGCCGATCGCAGCCAGTATCCCAACCAGTATGGCCAGCCACTTCCAACGTGCAGCCTTTGCCCATATCAGGATATGAGAGGATATGGGAGGATTCGAACCTCCGACGACAGGAGCGTTTGACGGCTCCCCGCTCTTCCACCTGAGCTACACATCCTACCACCAAGCAATCCTCGAAGTCCAGAATTCTAACAATTGGCTCGAAGAAATGCTGATTATGGTTCCGGGTCTGGTTCCGGTTCTGGTTCCGGTTCTGGTTCCGGTTCTGGTTCCGGGTCCGGTTCTGGTTCTGGTTCCGGTTCTGGTTCTGGTTCCGGGTCTGGTTCTGGTTCCGGTTCCGGTTCCGGGTGAGTCTCACCAATTATTTGAATAGCAAGGGTTCCAGGAGTCGGTGGTGCCACAGTGTCTGTCAAAACACCAGTCGCTGTGCTTGCTTCAGAGCGATTCCCTCCATCGTCGATGTCAACTAGGGACAATTCAACTGTTGTGTCTTGGTCACCCTCAAGACCTTCCACAATTAGGGCTTCGCCATTGAGGGTGCGAACATCGGGTTCACCTTCACCCATGACAATCGTGAATTCACGGGATACTACGTCCGGTGCAGACTTTGCTGGTAAATTGACTTGAAATTGAATTTGGTCGGCCATTCCAGGTAAACTCCTCTCTCCAATGATAGTAAAAGTGACTGGTCCAGGTTTCCATTTCAGAAGTAGGTCTTCTATAACTTTGAGCTTCTTTGCCAGAACGTTCTGGTTCTTACTAAGTGTTGCCTGATTTCTTAGTATCTTCTTCTGTCCAACCAGAAGTTCAGCTCGTGCTGTCCATGGCCACAAGGTAATACCCCTATTCTAAGGATTTACGAAGGGTATCTTACCCTTCAAAGGCCCGTGAGCAATATTAGCTTCATGTTTTTCTCCGCATAGTATATCTTTGGCTCATACTTCCTTTGAAGATAAACAGAAGCACCATCATACAACCACCCACAAATCCTGAAACGAAGGTAAAGTTTTATAAAGGGTATTGCCTAGATTGACCTCACCTCGTCCAGGTCTCCAATGAGCCAGGCGTTAGCGACCTCATTGACTTGAAGCTCAAGATTATCCACTGTCTTGAGCAATTTGATACCTTCATCGATTTCTTCTTTGGAGGTCGTTTCTCCGATGCGGGCCTTCCAGAATTCCAGCCGTAAGGTGGCTTCTGAATAGGTTGCTTGTAATTTATGCGACTTAAACATTCGATGCCAATCCTTTCGGCAATCATAACAAATCCATGTTACTAACCCGAAAGCTAATTGCACTTCTCCACACATTGGATTTGGTTTTAATTCATCACCGCCTGTACCACATCGCTCACAGGTGCGAATTGGCGGCTGTTCGAATGAGTCACGATATCCTTCATCTTCACCAAAAGACATATAGTTTACTTTCTTATAAACAAACCGATGAATCAACAAGATCAACTACTTACGCACTTGTGATTTCAAACTACCGAGATGTACCATTGAGGAAGCAGCCTTCAGCATAGGTATTTCTCCGCATAAACGTTATCTCTGTCTAAATACAGAACGGAGCCGGAGAGTGATTCTCCAGCTCGTCTAATATCGACGACGTTGAAATATCGACAACCGAAATGCCGGATTGGTGCTCATGAAAACAATAAAATATCCTGAAGATATCTTGCTATCGCAGTATTGGGGCAGCGTCGCACGTTCCACAGTATCAGTGAGGTAACTAAATAAGAACACCAAGAATCATCAATCCCACTCCAGGTCTTGAAAAATGCGACTACGTAATAGATTGGATCGTATGGAGAGTGAACTCCAACGAACCGCTGAAGTAGCCCGAGATACTATGTCAGAAGCTGATCGCACAATGCTCAAGCTCCAGACAGAAGTGTTCGGTACTATCAAAGACTTCATCCTAGACGTTCAAGATGGCGTAGGTATCAGTCTCGAACGCGAAGGCGATGGAACTCTTGTCGACTTTGCCACAGGTCAATGTGACAAACTCCCTATTCGGATTATGATCGATATCTCGGCAGATGCCGATGATACCACCGACAAAACCGAATAATCCATATGTCCTAAATACAGACGTACTTTTTCTTGTCGCGGGCAATTCTCACTTCTTCCCGCTCTGTAGAGTCGTCTTTCTTGTGGTCGACATGGGCGGGACAATAATATGGGGCAGTGGTAGCTCTTAATGACCGTTTACGGCAAATGGATATTCGGAGGAACAAATGAATTTTAATTTAACCAAAAACGCAACACCAGAGCAAGTAGTCACAAAAATCAAAGAATTTGGAATAGCCAGAATTCCAAACCACACAGATGATGTGTCGGGAATAAAGGAAGAACTTCTGGCCATCTACGACAAAATGCCACCCAACTATCAATTTGGGAAGGCAATCAGAACCGATCTCGGGAATCTCCCCCTAAATCGATGCCCCACTATCTCTAAATACTTCAATAATCCTTGGATGAAAGAGATCGCGGCGACCTATCAACTGACACAAGCAGCATGTCAATCTGACCCATATCCAAGCTCATACAAATTTCAGAGAGATATATTCTCAACACATGACTTCTTGCACGGCAATGGCACCGCCACACAAGGCTGGGTTCACTTCGACAAATTTCAGCGATTCAAGTTTTTCCTGCATGTCACTGATATAACCGAGGACTGCGGTCCCTTTCAAGCTGCCTTAAAAACACATATTTTGACCAAAGAATTGAGGAAGAAGAACCCAAAACCGACCGCACCATCTAAATGGAGATTCGGCAGATTCTCTGGAGACGCAGGTATGCCAGGGCCGAAAGATGACGCACGAACTCCGGGCTCACAGAATCATTACCCGGAAATAGAGTACGAGCTTACACCCATGTTAGGACCAGCTGGCACATTACTCATTTTCGATTCTGATGTGCTCCACAAGGGAGGGAATGTGCAAGAAGGAAAAGAAAGAATCGTAGTCCGTGCACACTCATGGTGACCCACCTATAGGACGGAGAGTCTATATAGTCCGAAGCCATCCCGCAGCCTGCTGGCACAGTTCGGGGTGAGAGTGGCGATCACTGGACGATGACTAGTAAACACTGGGAAAAACCAACGTTTATTTTCCAGGACTCATTTTCGAGAAGTCGCAGGTGAGCGAGGCTGGGCGGAGGTCTCAGCCCAAGAAAATAGAAAAGCGACGAGCATCCAGTGCTTCGTCGCTTTCTAATTCCCGCTGTGAACGTTCTCTTAGCAACGACGGCAACGACGAACTCGCTTCGTGCGGACTCGCTTCGTGCGCTTCGAGCAACCACCCTTTTGGACAGCGCCCTTTTGCGTGGCGGCGGCCTTCTGAGTCGCACCTTTTTGGGCGGCAGCAGCCTTTTGTGTGGCTCCACCCTTCTGAGTCGCACCTTTTTGGGCGGCAGCTTTCGCACCTTTTTGGGCGGCAGCTTTCGCACCCTTTTGGGTGGCCGTCTTTTGCGCGGCGGCTTTCTGTGCGGCGCCTTTCTGTGCCGCGCCTTTCTGTGCCGCAGCTTTTTGCGCTGCGTCGGATGCGGAATCTTGGGCAACCGCACCAGCAGTGAAGGCAGCGACCATTGCGATCGCAGCCAACATACTCAAAGTCTTCGTGAACATCTCAATGCTTCCTCAAAAAAGAAACTAAATGGGTTGTGTCTGAACTACCTGTTCACCTCTTTCGAGGCAATCCATTTCAAATTTCTCTCAGTGTCTATACTCAGGGTTGCCTGCCGATTTAACACGGACACAGGCTTCACGTCTCATCGGACGCACTTTTAACTCAGAGAGTAGTCCCATCATGGCGAGACGACTGGAGAAATAATTAGTCGAGAGTGAAGAGGAATGCTCCAATAAGAGCGATACCAACAGCAACACCCACGACCGCAGCTGATGCAGTTAAGAGGGCAGGGATAAACATGCTTGCTCCCTTGTCTTAAACTATCGCGACGTAACGTTCTCGGCACGGGGTCCTTTGTCCCCCATACCCTCATCAAATTGAACTTGCTGACCTTCCTGCAATTCGTCGTACTTGCCATCGCAAGCCGTCGCATGGAAGAACAAATCCTTATCGGATCCTTCTCGCTGGATGAATCCGAAACCCTTCTCTTCAATCTTCTTCTTGATCGTACCTAACATCAGTCTCTCAATTCGCTCGTGTCGTGAAATAAAAAGAGGTCAGAGATGGACTTGCACCATCACCTCCGTCCGAAGACGGTGTTCTCTCCCGATCAGTTTCGAACAATCCGTAGAATTTTGTCACCCAAAGGGAACGCCTTCCCGAATTCATAGATCCTGGACGAGATCATTAGACTACCTGACCAAAGTAACCAAAAGATGGAGGAAAGTCAAGAGTCCTCCAAGTCGCTCACGCTGGAATTGAACCAGCATTTGTTAGGTCATGACTAGGGACCCTGTTACAAGAAGGACACAGCCCATTAAATCGAAATTCGTGTTCTCCTTCAACCCATCATTAAATACGTTTGACCGGACCAAAGAACACATCAATTATTCCCCGCCTAACCAGAATCATGGATTCCCATTCCGTGCCGGTGATTAACACCCAACCGCTGTTGCCGGTAATCAGTCAACGTCTCAATCCAGCTCTTATTGCTGCAATACCAAGCGACCGTCCTAGCCAGGCCAGACTCAAACGTCTCCAACGGCTCCCACGCCAGGTTCCGCTTGATCTTAGAGCAGTCAACCGCATAACGACGGTCGTGACCAGGTCGGTCCTCTACATGGACAATCTGTCCAGAACCCACCAAATTGCGAATCTGAGTGACAATCGAAAGATTCGTCCTCTCACAATCCCCACCAATATTGTAGACCTCACCAACCTCACCAGACCGCAAAACCAACTCAACCGCCCGGCAATGATCCTCCACAAATAACCAATCCCTCACCTGCAAACCATCCCCATACACCGGCAAATCCTTGCCATCAATAGCATTCAACACCATTAAAGGGATCAGCTTCTCAGGGAATTGGCGGGGACCATAATTGTTAGAGCAATTAGTCGTAAGAACCGGTAGCCCATAGGTCTGAAAGTAAGACCGAACAAAATGATCGGCCGCCGCCTTAGAGGCGGAGTATGGCGAATTGGGGGCATAGGCGGTTTCTTCTGTGAATCGCCCAGTTGGTCCCAGCGATCCGTAGACTTCATCGGTCGATACATGGAGAAACCGAAATTTCTCTTTCTTAGCATCGCCAAGTTGAGTGTTCCAATACCGTCTAATAGCCTCCAAAAGCTGGAGTGTCCCCATCACATTTGTCTCAACAAACGGTATTGGGCTGTCTATGGACCTATCCACATGAGTCTCGGCAGCGAAATTCACCACCCAATCCGGACGATGTGCATAAAGCACTTTTAACAAATCACCATAGTCACAGATATCACCTTTCACGAACTTGTGGTCATCCGAGTCATCTGGTATTGAGTCCGGATTTGCCGCGTAGGTGAGTTTGTCATAGTTAATGATTTGGTGCTGTCCGGCATACATCGAGACGAAATGTCCCCCAATGAATCCAGCACCACCGGTGACCAGGATGATTTTCATGGATATGCCTCCAATGCTTTTGCCAATGCCTCCTCGACAGGATCTAGTGGGATTCCTACGGCTAGGGCTTTGCTATTATCCAGTACGCAGCTGGACCTTGGTGTTTTGGCGGCCCGCTGCATGAAATCTTCTTCATCTTTGAAGAATTTGAATTTTTTGATTGCTCGGTTGGTGAACCGCTCCAGAATCATTTCTGTTATTTCGCGAGTGGTAATCCCACCTCCGTTGGTCATGTTGTAAGTGCCATACGGCACATCGTTCTCCAAGCAGTAATAGCATGCCTTGGTGAATTGATCCAAGTGAGACAAGCTATTTCGGACATCCAAAAGCGTGTCGTATGTCAATAATTTTGTAATGTAGTTCCGTTGTCCAGGGACAGAATTGAACGGAATCCGCAGCCGCCATTGATATCCAATCCAGGAGGCATTTTTGTCAGCTGACATCGTTTCTTCCGCCATGGCCTTGGTGCCCGAATAGAAGCTACAGTTATCATGGCGGAAGCTGAAGTTTGGCGGATCTGTTTCTTTGAAGCCTTTGCCGCCGTTATCACCTTGGTAGATGCATCCTGAGGCAACGTGGCCCCAGGGAACTCCGGCCTCGTTACAGGCTTGGCTTATAGCGTGGGGGAGGTAGACGTTAGCTGCCAGACATTCTGCTTTATTGTCTTCGCAGGTATCAACATTGGGTTTGCCAGTGTACCCAGCACAGTTGATGAGAAATTTTGGCTTGAGGAATTGGAGAAGGAAGTTCAATTCCCTCGGACAATAGTAATCACAATCACGACGTGAAATTGCTCTGAAAGGAATGTCGTTTTCTGTGAAGTACTTTGAGAATGATTGTCCGATATAGCCGCTGGCACCAAACAGAGCTATCATTTTATCCTTGAAGCAACCTTGTAGTACGACTCAACCGAGCGGCCCAAGTCATGCCACTCGCCTTGAAGCTCATGATGGGTCAATGAGCCGTCGTTTAGGTACTTCCGGATTATATCAGTAATTTCATACTCACCTCTGTCTGATCTAACGAGAGTTGGGATAATATCCCACACTTGCTCATCAAACAGATAGGCACCGACCACAGCCTCTTTACTCTTTGGATTCTTGGGCTTCTCCACGATCCCTATAGGCTTATGGCCCTCGAATTCCAGGACCCCATAGTCACATGGATCATCGACGTGAGCAGTCCAAATGTGGGCACCAACAGGGTTTTTATTGAATTCCCTCACCGTCTGGTGAAAGTTAACCATGTCAGTGGTCTCAAAAACATTATCCCCAAGGAGAACTAAAACGGGGCCTCGACAACAAAATCCCCCACCATAACCAATAGCATTGGCGATTCCAGCTGGTTCCAGCTGTGGTGTCACATAGAGATGATCGAGTTTATCGATCGGGTGGACCTGAGCTTGAATCAGGTTCATGAAATCGCCGACATTCTCGGCGTTAGTGACGAGCAGGACATCCTTGAATCCTGCCCGATAGAGCAACTCAAATGAGTGCAAGATCATCGGCTTGGAGCCAACCGGCAATAAATGCTTATTGACTGCTGCTGTTAGAGAACCAAGTCTAGTCCCCTTCCCACCGGCCAGGATCACGCATTTCGTCAAGGATTTGCTCTTTGCTGTAGGGCCGCCCATCTGTGCCGTTATCAAGACCGACCGCCACAATATCTGGAATTGATTCCCAGCCTACGTACTTGGTCTTGTACATATCGACGAACGTCTGGACGATTTTGAAGAAAATGGGTTCTCCCAATATTTCATAAGCTACCAGATCCTCTGCGATATGTGGTCGTTGGTCCAATGGGATGTCGACAACATCGCCGACGCCGAGCTGTTGGAACAGCTTCTGGTACTCGGCCTGCTGTTGTGCTCTCGTTTCCGCAGGCTCGTAGTCATCGAGTCGCAGCGTCTTCACGCCGTCCGGTGCGAACCGCAATCGGTCCGCACCGCGTGAGTGCCCGATCCAATACTTGCCGCCAGGCGGCTGCGTTTCCGGCAGCCCTGGGTCGATCTCGGCAGTCAACCCTTTGGATTCGAGGTGCCGTTTGACGTCGTCGTAGAACTTGTCGTACTCGCCTGCGTGCTCCGTATCGACGTCCGGGTTCCCACGAATGACGTAGGCGTCGGCTGTCGTCGGATTCTCCAACCCTGGTGATACAGCGTCCATCGCAGCCTCCGGGGTCGCCTGCTTGATTAAATCGTATAGTGTGAGGCCGGACAATTACTCGTCCGGCCTCACTTGTAGATGCCGACAGATGGTGGCGTAGGACGGATTGGGTACCGTGTCGCAACATCTGTTTGGTCTTATATTACGTGGGTGATAAACGACGCCCAATAGCCTCTTCGACCTTCGTTGTCATTCCGTGGAGTGGATGACTCGCGGTGACGAGCTGATTCTTGGCTGCACGATTTGCATCTCGCACGTCATACGTCTCTTCAAACGTGAAGAGGAATTTGAACCGATTGCGGTTGTCATGCTCTTTCTTCGTCTCAAACGCAACAAGTAAGCCGGGATTGCAATCCGGAGCGTAGAGACGCTCGTCACTGATCTCCGTGTAGTTGTAACCGTCGCCGACTTCCGTTAGTTCAACCCATTTCATCTCATGGCACTTGTTAGATGTGCCAACGATAACCGCCTCGGTGCACATCATTTCGAAGCGAGTATGGTCAATCATCTGACCATCCGAATCGAGATTAGTATAGCCCTTACGCTTCTTCTCGCGATACTTCGTGTCAATGAAGTTCGCCGCAGCCCAGGAACTGCCAAAGTTCTTCTCTCGTGACTGACCCTTTGTGCCGAGCCGCCCCCACCTGACGTAAACCGTGTTCGTTGCTTCGCTCCAATGGGCAGCCCAAAATTTGTTGTGGCCAGTACCCCGTTGCACGACGATCTTCTCTTCTTTGTAACGATCAGCCCAGGACATGATTGGCCTCCAGATGACTTGTAGTTTGTGAGGACGCCTCTCTAAATCAGCGTCTTAATATTATGATGTTGCAAGGTCGCCATAATGGTTAAATATGACCTTCGGATTATCTCAAAATTCGGATCAGCAGCCACATTGTGCCATCCTTCAAATTGGGTTCCGATGTAGGTGCCGCCTTTGTAGCTGACGCAGGTTTTTTCTTGGTTGAAGCCTTGGATTTTTTGGATTCCGGGGATTAGTTCGGTGGTGAAGTGGGTGGCTTTGTCGATGGTTGTTTCTTGGTAGTTCATTCGATTTCTCGTTCGGCTTGGATGAAGGAGAGGGTGCCGTCTGTTGCGAGGGAGACTTTGGCTCCGTTTTTTGAGTTGGGTGCGAAGAGGACGACGTATCGGACGATTCCTTCCCATCCTTCGGCGATGACTTCTTGTTCGATGGTTTCGCCTTCGTGTTCGATGGTGATGGTGTCGCCGATTTGGGCTTTTTTGAGGCCGTCTGGTGTCATTGGGTGGTTGGTCATTTTATTTATTCCCTTCGGATATGATATCGGGGCACTTGGTTTTTGGCGATACGGGGTTGCATTCACTATGCCGTGAAAGGCCGAGATCTTCCCTGATATCACAACTCATCAATCTATTGGGGTTGCCACTTGCTTTTTAAACATCGACTTCGACCCCCGATTCAGCCAGTTTGGCTTTGACCTCGTCGAGCAGACTGCCAAGAACTGTTCTTTTGATGGTCTTCGGCGGCTCGTAATCATCGTCATGTTTGGTTGTTGTGAGTTTGGCGATGTCGTCGACATTCTCAATCAGGAATGCTTCAGTTTCGCCGAACATGAGGCCGACAGTTTGGACCATCTCGTCCATGCGGCTGAAAACCATAGATGGCAGATGGCATGGTGTCGTAGTGATGCGACGATGGACATCCATAACTCGCGATAAAATTACGACTGTCGGGTCTTCAAGAGGAACGATCGTAAACTGGTTGCCGTTCGGGATGGTCGGAAATGTCATTCTTTCAGGATCAATGAATTTCGGATCAGCAAGTAATTCTTCTTCCAATTCAACGACGGCAGTGCTTTCACCAGTCGGGATGTGAAAGAGTTGAAAGCGAATGCGGGTGGGATCAGAAGCCAGAACAGGTTCAGTCATCGTCATTTCCTCGTGAATCGTGGTTTATTTCCATCCAATTGTTGCAAGATCAATTTTCCTGTCTTACGTTACCCTCAGTTGTTCTTCCAAGCTGTGCAGGTGATCCATGTCGGCTCGGAAGATGGCCGTGCCGCCATCCCCAGAGTGAGGGAAGTAAAAGGTGTTCGCTTGCCCCGGAACGGGATCCAGAGCGAACTTGCCGGTGGGCTGTTTGTCTGGAGCTATGATAAGCGTCTTTGGTTGACCATTTTCGAGAGGCGGGACACCGGGGTCGCCGTGGTTAGCGATGTAACCAGAAAGGGTACTGCCACACTTTTCGATCCAAATGATTTGATTGAGAATTTGTCGTATCAGTCGCTGTCGGCGAGTTTGTTTTGGCATGGTTTGTTTCTCCGCCTCGGTGTTGCAGCCCAAGATTGGTGGTTAAATGGCGGTAGCTAAGACATGATGACGGGATGACGGGATTTTTCGCATAGGATATACGAAAAGAGCCCGGATTATCCGGGCTCATTGCGCATTCGGGAGCAAGCCCGGATTATCCGGGCTCATTGCGCATTCGGGGCCACCGACCCTCACGACATTCTAGACTTTTCCCACAGAATTCATAGTGTTGACCAGCATGGCCATCACACATATTTATACTACACTCTGGGCAAGTTTCGACTGCGAGCCAATCACAATAATTGCAATATTCATCACCATCTTCATCATCCTCAAATTCATCGGCGTCCTCAAGACCCTCATAATCACTGACCATCTCCGTCAGGAGATAAACCGAGAAGCCGTAACTTTCGGCGATCGCCTTCATGCGTCGCTGTGGCGGAGTCATCGGCATGAAGTCGATATCTTCCGAGATCATATTGGCGACGTCGGAAACACTCTCCTTTCCCATTCGACCGCCGCGTCCGATGACACTTATACCCATGCCGCTGCAAAGGGTGTTGCTGATCAGAAACTGGAGGGCGTCAGTGAGGCTTCGACTGCCGTACTGCCACGCGGACTCGTCGCCAGACATTATTAATTCTAGCTGCCGAATAGCTTCCAACGACTCCTTGGTTTTCTTGCCTGTCTTCAGACGTTGCATGAATTCCATACCAGTACGTTCGGGGTCAGTCTCGGCTAACTCCATGAAATACTGGTATTCTTCGTCTTTACTGCGGCGTGGCATTACTAACCTCCCAGAGAATGCTTTTATTATGTTTTACCACAATTATTCTCTGAGGCGTTTCATGAGCAATTTGTACTTGAGGTAGTACGGGAACTTGATGTACCCCAGGCACTTTCTGTACTCCTTGCCCTTCTTCCAGAATCGGAAGGTGTATAGATATACGAACGGTAACTGCCAGAGTGGGATACTGGCGACGAAAACGGTGATTTCTACGAAGTCGTCGGTGGCGATGGCTTCGTCGAACTGCTTAAACATGTCAGGACCTCATGCAGGAATGCAATTGTAAATTCTCCAATACCGGGACCGATTTTGACGAGCATACGATTCCTCCGGACTGTTGCAAAAGAGGCTTCTCTGTAAATACGGAAAAGAAACACGAACCTGGTACCTTGCTGTGTCCTTTTTATTAACCAGCTGTTCTCGCGGCCACTATGGAACATTAAAGATCTTAATGCTGAAGTAGAGATTAACCCGGCAGACATAGTATGGTTATCAACCCGTGCACCGGAAACCGAGTAGAAAACCTCGGGTAAAGAAATCACAACGGACGGTTTTGATGGAGCATTCGCCAAGAGATCATCAGAAACACATGCCCCAGATGATTTCGATCTATTTTAGCGATTTCCAAGTAGGAAACTAACAAAGACTCTCATCATCGATAGCACATGCTGGTGGATGCCATAATTCACGCCCAGGAAGAACCCACCTAGATTCTGCTTTCCCATCAGACCAAGTAGCCCGTATTCCTGCGGCTAGACTTTGGATTTCTTCCTCAGTCGGATCTTTAAGGCGGCGTTCAGTGCTACCACCATCATCCGCGTCGGTTGTACCAACAATCGTCATAGTTATGCTCGTCCATCATATATTCCTCAACTTGTTCTTCATCAGCAGCAAATTGTTGCAACACTTGGTCCAACACGTTCTGGAGTTGTTCATCAGACAGATGTCCAACTACAAAGCCAGCGGCCCATTCAACCATACCGCTTCGTTCATATTTCCTACCGGCACGGTTATGCCACTTGATCAATAAATCGCCGTTGTTGCTATCGACCTCGAAAGTAGTTACTTTAGCTTCCTCAATAATCGCTTCAACATCGGGCCATTCTTCTGGGGAAGTCATGGTTGCTCGTCGGTACCGACCATGAACAGTGACGCCACCGTCATAATTTATAGTAGCAGACCCGAGTAAAATTTGGCCATCAATATTGAATGGGAATTCTTCATATTCCCAACAATTTCTCCCACATCCATAACCATTAGCAGTTGGTTCTACAAATTTATCTGCATCCTCAAGACCATCATAATCACAGGGATCTTCTGTAATTATGGATGCAAGATGGTGGATATGTTTAGTCATGGATTCTCCTCTAAGAATATTTTTGGAGAAAATATAAAGCATGAAATTGCGAACTATCACCACAGAAGGTGCTTTAGATACAGTTGGGCATGTCGCTTTAGACGTGGTCGGTCTGTTCCCTGGTGTTGGAGAACCCGCCGATTTAGCCAATGCCCTTTGGTACGCCAAGAAGGGTGAATATCTCAGTGCTGGTTTCTCTTTGATCTCCCTAATCCCTGAATTGGGTGACGCAATCGGAAAAGGGGCTAAATATCTTGGCAAGTCAAACAACTTCATTGCGAAATTGCTCGCAAAACACGGCCCAACAATAACCAAATACTGGCCCAAGATTATTGCTGGTATGAAACAATTGAAGCAGTTTAGGCCCTATGTCAGGGCAATAGACGAGATCATTCAGAAGATCTTATCCGGCGAATATGAAGATCCTGAACCCATCGAAGACAGAATCGGGACTCCTACTCAGGAAGAACCCGAAACTAGCGATCTCGAAACGGGCGGCATTGAATTAGCCTCCGTTTAATCAGCTCTACACAGCTCCGATAAAGCTCATTCAAGATATCGGAACTGGTACGCCTCTCAATTTACCAATGGCCGGACCAATGCTCCGATTAGATGAGCAATCGAGAGTAGTGATCAAAGCTGTGCCGTATTCTGGCTGACTGTCAGTTGGTTATTGCTGAGATTTGGAACTGACAGTCAGCTCCGGCACCAGTTGTATTCCATGCTGCTGACATAAAAATGCCCGCTTGACCTCTGAATTCTCCAATTGCCCATGCCAGTATGCATCCTGCAACCATCTCTTGAGCTGGTCCCTGGTAGGACTCGCGTCCAGTAGAATGCACGGCTGATTAATCCCATTCTTCTTTCCCAGCTTGTTTGTTAGCAGTGATAAAAAGAGCTAAACGAGCTGACTCTGATAATGAATTCCAAATTTGTTGGATCTCTTCGTCGATATAATTCCGCCAATCATGTTGCTTAACCCGGTTGACGAATTGGGGATCACACATTTTTTCCAAAATATCATTCTGGAAGAGCCTATCGTATATTCTCCCCGACACCGCAGCAGCTCGAGACATCAAACGTCTTTTAACCAGTGCTTCATCCATATTTATCTCCACAATGATGAAACGCCTTGGAAAAACAATTCCATAACAACCATAGCAATCATTACCACCAAAAATACAATAACCCTCATAGGCCGATCGTATCTATCCATTTCAATACTTTCTAGCTGAGCAAAAATACTGTGGCAATCCGAGACACGGAGAATTGTTATGAGTAATGAGCTAAGGTTTGTTGGTAGGTTTTCTGGCATCGTCACATATAATGACGACACCCATGACCAGTTCGCCGCACATATCGACGAACGTGGTAACATCTCCGTGAATGGTCTAGCTACCGACAGCAATCAGCCAATTGTCGAAGTTCAAGCTGGCCACAACTGGTTAGAAAACTTGCTCGCCCTCGTCAGCGGTACTTTGGCCCTCTCGCCTGCTGGCGGAGCAGTCAAAACAGTCACCGATGCAACGATGAATTTCTCCGGCCGTGTTTCGCGAACCGATGACACTTGGGAAGATTTCGCCGTCCAATACGATCAAAAAGCTGGTGGTCAATTCATCCTGAATAGTAGCGGTACTGGTGGCTCCTCACCAACAGTTACCGCCTACGACGAGTTCTCGGTCACAACTCTAAGAAATTGGTTTGAGGCATTAGTTGGTGCTGGAAATGTAACCGTTCCATAACGGCAATTTCCTCTTCATGGCATGTTGGGCATTCACGCTCGCCTGGGAATTGGATCAGGTGCCAAATTGTCGTCGTAGGGATTTTTGTTTGTCGGACTCTACATAGTCCATAGGGGAATAATTATTGTTAATATATTAAAGACTGTAAATTGTCTTTATTTAGAGATTATGTGGCCTAGTTTGGTGCGCGTTCTTCACGAACTCAGGGTAAATCCAACAGCCCTATACCGTCTTCACCCATTAACATGTCAGCTAAATTATTGCCTAAAATTGATGCAAGTTCTCCAGGCTCAGTCAGTGAATGCGAAAACTTGGCCGAACTTATTAAGAAATTCTGTACTTTTGGGAGATCCATATCCTCGTGAACTCGGTTACCTTCGTAATCAAAAACCTTGATTTGCGCCTCTTCATCCATGAAGGCTACTACATCGTCGCCAGCCACAAATCGAATTGGTCTCCCGCCAATAACAGCTAAGTAAGTCTTGCCAGTAATGTCTGGCGAATCATAATATGCCAGCACTTCTTCATAATCACCCAAATTCTCTTTAAGACGAGGGCCAGCAGTATTGTAAACCAGCATCCATAATTGTTTAGCGTCTGCGGGGGAGGCCATGTCGTATTCAGTGTCAAAGTAAATTTTGAGCCATTTTTCGCGGTCTTGTACCAATGGGTGATCAATAGGGATTTTTGTGTCCATCCAATTGCTTAAATTATATTGGATTACCTCATCTGGAAGTGGGACTCCTAATTCTTCGGCGTCGTCGTTGATGACGTGCTGGAGTTCTTCGAAGTAAGGCTCGTTGGCGTACAATTTCCCTGTTTCTGATGGCCAGCCACACCAATCAACTACGTCATCTAAGCTTTTGAAACCATTTTCGGCTAGAACTTGTCGGTTAGCACGATACCAAGTTATAAAGATTTTATTTAGATTCTTCATTTTTGTGGTTAGACAACGCTTGAATATCGTCCCGCGATAATCAAACATTTTACCTCGTTTCGGCATATGGCACAGACTTTTCCAGTCCATAGCCATACATGCGACCATAAATAAGATGTGTAGCAGGCCCAGAAATCCTGTTGGCACCACTCAGGGCAGAAAGAATAATTGGCACGAATTCATTATTCGTTTGATAAATGGTGACGCCAACCGTGACTGGAACACTGACTCCGCCTCTTTGCATCTGCTTTTGAATAAAAGTTGGCGGCCTCCCAACTTTACGAATGAATGTAAATCGTCCGTCTTTCTCCATCTCATTGACTTCGTCGAAAGTGAAATGGTGTGTATTGATGGGGTCACCGCCGCACCGTGTTCCCTTGCCCCTATCAAGAGTGATCCAGCTTTCTCGTTCAGAAATCACATAACTGTCTGCTATAAGCCTTTTACCAGAAGCGATTTCATCTAATATTTGGTCTTTGTTAAATGTTGGTCGGTCAGTATATGTGAAGTCACGTTGTTGATCTGCCCAAGAAACAACCGCATCACACGCAGCACGGACTCTTGAGGGCAATTCGGCAGCATCAAGAATTTTGGTTGCTCTATTGATAAGATCGCTGTTTTCAACAATCAAGGACAATTTCATATTAGAAAATCCGGTTAAAAATCTGGAACTAATGAATCCACGTTCTGCTTAATCAAATCATCCATATTATATTTGGATTTGGATTTGGATTTGGATTTGGATTTGGATTTGGATTTGGATTTGGATTTGGATTTGGATTTGATTTCGTGGAATTCGGGGCTTTGAAGTATGTGGAACGAAAGCACAAAGAGTGGAAAGACAGAAACCAAAGGAATACGATATACCACATGATTATGATGTGGCGGCACCCATGCACCAATGGTTCGAATCTTCGCTCCGTAGGGCACTCAGGAAGCTAATATGACCAATCTATTCACATTTGATGATGCCCTAGAACTCATTCTAGAAGAGTTGCGGGAGTGTGGAATTGTGGTGGGGCTATTTCTTCTGGGAAGAATTTGTTTCCTGCTTTCCAAATGTTTATGCACGCCTAAACCATACACTCCTCGCGATTTCCTGTTTGGAAAGTCCATTGGACTCCCTGCTTTCCGCAGCTATCCAAGCAGCCTCCTTAGCATAGCTGTACGATCACTGCCACGATCGTGAAAAGGCCATTGGCCTCCGAACCGGTGACAGCCCAGCCCGTGCGTGGCATGCCGGTCCATGCGATATCATAAGCTGTAACGGCTATTCTGATTCTTCAGACGCTTCTCCAGACGCTTCTAGACGCTTCTTACGCCGTTTCTTATCGCGTAATTCCCGACTCTTTAATGGATCTTGAAGAGCTTTACCTAATGCAATCAATTCGTGTTCTACGTTATTCACTTCACTGATGAATTGCGATAGGAGTTTACCCATCTCATCATTCATTTGAACGATGATGACTCCCTGGAATGGTTCTACAACATTGAATTGTGGCCTAATCATGTTCTCCTATCCTTGTTAAGAGATTCTGGATCTCCATTACCCGACGAAACAGTCTACTCCCAAACCGGCCCAGCTTAACCGCACCTAAACTATCCCTGTGAAATCATAGACTTCTGTGCGAAGAGCTATAGGCTTCCCTACATTGCACTGCTCTGCCGTAACGATCTCGGACGTTCCGGGCGTGGCCGGGACAAGACACGTCATTCCATCCACACCATAATTAGAAAGTTCGTAGACCGACTATTTCCGAGGCTTTCAATACTCCTCGAGCTGTCGGCATAATTATTGTCGGCATCCCCTCATTATGAAGTATCGCAGACACGCAATTGCATACCCATTCAACTTCGGCCTCATAACACCGGTACCACCAATATTGTTCAGAAGATGGTTGATCGCCATTATCCATAACTTCATCACGAGCGGAATGTGTAGCAATTCGAGAAGCATCCAACAGATCAGAAAGATCCTGGGCAACATGAGAAACACGGACTTGGCGGCACGTTTCAAACCCAGCTATAGATCCAGTGAGTTTCTGCCGTTGCTGTTCAGACATATCCAGATTCTCGTAACTGTCACGAGCACCCTGAATACCGTCATCTACAAGACGATTGAAGAATGTGAGAAAGTTCATTTAATACCGTTGCTGCCACCAACCATAGGGCTGTTGATTATACCACATCCATGATGATGCTAGTGATTATATATTTCATAACACGATCTCCCATTCAGAAAATACATACAACGTGAATCGAAAATACATTTGGAGGTATCCAATGACAACCCAACAAACCGAAGAATTCCTTGCCGACCTGACAGAACGACGAGGCAAACCAAGTGTCGGAAATAATAATACGGCATGGTTCCTTGAATTAGAAGGTGCAACGGTAATTGAACCGACTGCGTTCGAGCCAGATCCGGTTACATTCCGTGGGAATTATTACTACAACGCAAATCTCAACGTTCTTTATAAGAAAATTATTACCCGGCAAGATCCAGGAATAATTCACGCATATTGGCAAAAAGTCAGCAATTGATTCATTCCCAAAGATATTATAACTTTGGGGTGATGAATGCCAAGACATAGATGAGATCGAATAATGGACCTACCGACACCGGAAGAATTGCGAAACAGGCGAGGGATGAAGGCTGCATTGACTCGCCGTCTGAAGAAAACCATTGTGCAGCGATTGGTAAATGTCGCTGAAAAGCAAACGGAAACGACGATGACCGTTTTGGACATCGAAGATCGGTTCGTCGCCGAGATTCAGTCGTGGCTTGAGGGCAAGGGATACGTTGTTACTATCTTGGCTACGCACCCAAACATGCAAGTGCAGTGGTCTGAATAAGAAAGAAGGATCAGGCCGATGGTTTCAAAGACTTTGAACGTGGCATCGTTACTAGAGAATTCAGTGAAAATGCGTTTTGGCTTTTGACGTTGTTTGTCGGACTGTTGACCTATTTAGCAATAACACCGGGCTGTCGGCGTATTTGAGTATCATGAGAACAGTCGCCCAAGAGAAAATCTGGGTCAACGAGAAAACCAACTTCCACTATATCGTTCGTGGCATAGAACGAATACCGCCAGGGTCCAAAGTCCGAATCGCTGAATGTAATAATGGGATCATTACCAGCGAAGGGTTACTAAAGGGTACGGTAGCTCTAGGACTTGTGGATATGAGTGGGCAGATGGTTGCTTGGAGTTATGATCCAGACGACCTGGTTCTATTTGCCATCGAACACGAATGGGAAATGGACAACAATGTCTTCCGTGAGCTTCTGGACGATCTCTCCGAACCGACGCCTCAGACGCCGCCTGCGGACTTAGAGGGCGAAGGGAGCTAAAGGAGAAACTCGGAGATATATCAGATCATACCGACTTCGTGAAGACTTGCTGGTGATAAGTCCACAGTGGGTAATCGGGTATAAAGCCGACCCTTACGCCCAGCATACATCGTCCTTACCCACCCATTGGGATAATTATTCACCACAACATGCATCGGTACCCCAATCGACGTACAAACCTCCATCAAGCCACTCACCACACCAACAAAAGCATGGCATTTTGCGGCTAACCGAACACTCTCCTTCAAAGGTCGTTGATTCCCAAGATTTTCTAAAGACCAACCGAGATCAGTAGCCTTATTCTGGAAGTCTAGAATTTCTTCATCAGTTGGTCTTCGAATCTCCTGTCTACAAGACATAGCGTCAAACTGGTAGCACAGAATTTTGGACTTTTCGCGTTTCTTCCAAAGCCATTTGGTGCTGAAGTAATCGCACGAGAAATGGAATGCTGGTTTGGTATTCGCTTTTTCCTGGACGATCTCTATATAACCTGGATCGCATAAGACCTCCAGGCATTCTATAATCTTCGCCTGGATGTTGAACTTACCACTAAAAGCAGAGATTACCACCCTAGAATTGGTCCGAATGGATAGGTGGTAAAACCAATTGATAGAAGACCAAATATCCCCAAGGCACGGGCCACTTACAGCGTGAATAGTTCCTGGCGGATTGAGATACATTTGGTGATTAGCACTCTACAGCCTTTATTTTCCCTCCAATATCAACGATCGCGACATTGGGGAACTCAGAATCCCATTCTTTCAGTTCACCAAAGAATTCATCACCGCCTATAGTACTCCAGCGAACAATATCCTCTGGGACACAACTGCGATCGAGCAATTTCGACGACGGCGGTTTGAATTGGCCAGTGCCCTTAATTTCGGGCTTTGGAAAACCAGCTGAATTTGGTTTCATTGTGGCATTGGTTTCATTGTGGCATTATGGATTGTAAATTAGTGATTGTTACAGTACCACCTTTAATGAAGTTGATATTGTCGAATTCGATGTCGCCGTCACCGCCAGTGACAGCAATATCGCCATCGATCACACCATTGTTGTCTCTGTCATAAATACGGAACCAACCCGCAACACCAGTATTGTCCACGTCCGTGTCATCGGCTATGGAATTGGCGAATGCGTTGCCGTTGCTAAAACTTCCGAATGCAGGGTTCGAAAAGTTTGAGGTTGACAGCAGGGTACCAGTTGCTGCATTCTGAGGAGTAGATGGCTTTGTGCCAGTCCGTATCTCAAGGGTACCATTTGGATTGGTTGATCCAGCGTCAATTAGATCGACAATAGCATCCCCAGCATCATTCCGTGCTTGGGTCGATATATTAACTGTCATTAATGTCTCCGTTTTCGACGTCTGGCTCTATTTACTTGGGTCATTAGATTATCTTTAATTAGTGGGTTCTTCTGCTACAACTTTAGGCTCATTAATGATTCCTACGGATGGCTTTCCGAAATGAATTAACAAAATACCACTTACCTCACTTATCGTTTTTTCCTTTTACGTGGCCCGATGGAGAACGATTCTAATATTCTTGGCGGGGCTTCTTGGACTGCCACAGCTTTAGTAGTGACATTGGCTTTTTGGGGTGGGGTTATATGTTCTGCTGGTACAAATATTGGAGTTGCTTCGATGGATCTGACGCGTCCGGCCCTTTTCTCTGTTTTGATTCTGGCCATCGATTGATGGAATTGTATCTTCGGTTCCGGAACAGAGATATTGGCAGTAGCGATCTTCTGTGGAGGTTGGATTCTGGGCTTCGGTATCGTTACTGGTTCGATAACCTGCGGCTTTACTAGCTTCTTTATCTCTTTAATAGATCCAGCTGGCTTGGCCTGTTTCGTTAGTGATTGTGATAATTCGAAGCTTGTTAAAAATCTCGGCTCAGCCAAGACCAATTGTTCTTTTACTTCCGGTTCCGGCGGAATATATGTCGGATCAAGTAACCGTGCTAGACGTCTAGCTTCTGCTTTTTGGGCAGCTGGGGCATCTGATATCTGAAATGCTTTTAAATCAAATATTGATGGGCCGCCGCTGGTATCGATCCCGAGAATTGTTGGGCGATCTTCATTGAGCGGGTTAAGTTCGCCCGATAGGGGCTTGTTAGTGATAATGCATCGGAATGGTTTATTTGGTTTGCTACAAACCAAACCGCCATCGACACCCCAACTCCATAACCGCTCCAATTGTTTTCGGTTCTGGTAGAAGACGTCATCTTCGTGTTCTTTGGGATCGAAAGGCTCTGGGAATACGAACGAGCCTTCACCAACAAGAGAGAACTTCGGAAGTTCGAAATTGTCTTTGGAAGGGCGGTAGAACGGGATGAAGATACCCGTACCATTCAACTCGAAATTGCTGAATGTTAAAACACCAATACCAGGACCTTCAAACAGTCCAGATCCGTTGAGAGTGAAGCTGGAGAATACTAGTGACCCAGATCCGACGAAGACAACTTGCAATAAAGCGTCTGTTGAGTGTGTCAACCCAGTAACTTGAGTCAATCTTGTGTCGGTGGTGTGGATTTGTGTGTTATTGACCGTCTGTAATAGAGCATCTGTTGTGTGAGTGCGTGTTTCCTCGGCCAAGAGAAGAGCATCTGCCGTATGTGTTAAACTTTCTATTGCCTGGAGTAGGGCATCGGTTATATGTGTGCGGGACTCTTCCACCAACAATAGGGCATCAGTAGTGTGAGTCCTGGTCTCCTCGGCTAGCAACAGGGTATTGGTGTTATGCGTGAGTGACCCATCACCGGATAACAACAAGGCATCGGTGGTGTGGGTTCTGGATTCCTCGGCCTGAAGAAGACTATCAGCAGTATGAGTCCGTGATTCTTCACCTTCTAGTAGGGCATCTGTCGTATGGGTTAACGATCCTTCACCAGACAATAGTACATCGGTAGTGTGGTCTCTAGGGAGTGATAACCAGGTATCTGTTGTATGGGTTCGTGGCTGGAGTAGCCAGGTGTCGGTAGTATGAGTTCCAGCTTCCTCGGCCTGTAGCAAACTATCGGTTGTATGAGTTCCAGCTTCCTCAGTTTGCAGAAAAGCATCGGTGGTGTGGGTCCGTGACTCTTCTGCTTGGAGGAGGCCATCGGTTGTATGGGTCTTGGATTCCTCGCCCTGCAGAAAAGCATCGGTGGTGTGGGTCCGTGACTCTTCTGCTTGGAGGAGGCCATCGGTTGTATGGGTCTTGGATTCCTCGCCCTGCAGAAGAGCGTCAGTGGAGTGAGTTCGATTCTCCTCCGCTTGGAGGAAGGCGTCAGTGGAGTGAGTTCGATTCTCCTCCGCTTGGAGGAAGGCGTCAGTGGAGTGAGTTCGATTCTCCTCCGCTTGAAGAAGACCATCAGCAGAATGAGTTCGATTCTCCTCCGCTTGAAGAAGACCATCAGCAGAATGAGTTCGATTCTCCTCCGCTTGGAGGAAGGCGTCAGTGGAGTGAGTTCTAGATTGTCCAGCTGACAGAGATGTATCAGTGGAGTGAGTCCGAGAATCTTCTGCTTGAAGAAGACCATCAGCAGAATGAGTTCTAGAATTCTCACCCGCTAAGAATGCGTCTGTTGTATGAGATAAAGATCTCTCAGCACAGAGCAGGGCGTCAGTCGTTTGTGTACGGGACTGCCCGGCAACGGCAGCCCGAATAAGCAAAGCGTCCCCTGCCCGGATAAGTAGGGCATCGCCGCTGCGGATGAGAAGTTTGTCAGCCACATTTGGTGTCCCTATGTGTATTCGCCAAGTGCGTGCATTACGAAACGGTCTAGGCTTTTGATGTAGTGGACCCGGATCATGCGGTGGCTCGAAGGGGTATCCCACTCCCAAGACGGCTCGCCGGTCATGTTTTCGTCCACCCAGTGGAATGTGGCGGATCCACTAGATGCCCAGGTTATACCGCGCGACATCATACCCGAATCTTGTTTGATATCGATAAACCCGATCATATCGCCATTAGGTTCAACCAGCGTTATCGTTACGTCGTTTTCCGCTGCCGCGAGATCAAGTGCGTAGGTGTTACTGACCCCCATGTCGAGCGTAACGGCGTTGCTGCTAATGGAGGCTGCATTCGATCCGTGTTGCAGGCCGACTTTGACTTCAATCTCGTCGTTTGTCTCGTCTAGCGTGAATGCCGTGGTGCCATCCACCGTAAAATGGACATCGTCTGAGGTGTCGCAATAGATGGTTCCGCCAGTGCCGTTGGTGGCATTGAGCATCGTGAACGTCTGATTGTTGTCAATCTGGAGCCTGCCGCCAGCGACATACATTGCCGCTGTGGTAGTGCCTGATGCGCCAACGAGGACCGCCCCCTTGTGGTCCCAGACCATGATATTGTTGACGCCAGCGCCGCCTGAATCAGTATGAGATTTGAGTTCAAGCTGACCGGCGTCCATAGTGAAATCCATCCACTTGTCATCGCTGGCACCACCAAGATCGACAAGTGAAACATGGGCACCGCCAGACGTTCCTTGAACAGCAAGATATGCAGCGTTCGTCGCCTCTTTCAGGTTGAGGTAACCATTAGCTGTGCCGCTCGTCCAGCTGGCAATCGTCTTGGGGTTATGAGACGCCAGGCCGCTGGCTGTATTCCCAACAAGGACGACATCATTAGACCCGCCAGCCGTCAGCGTCAAGTCGGCTGAAGTGGTCGTCAACCCACCCGCAGCGGCAAACGTCAGACCTGTCCCTAGCATGGAGGCCCATGTAATGTTGGCAGTCGTGCCGTTGCCGTCGTCGGCCGTGTTGGAGATGTCAACACAGACGAAGATGTCGCCAGAGGCCAGGTTCCCTGACGTAATCGTTACGCCAATATCTTCGATTTGAGCGTCTGCCATGTCTTACCTTTAGCAACAGGGCGGGCGGCGCGGGAGTTATTGTCCCAGCTGCACGCCCTACCTGCCGCGCTAAATTACAACGCCTGCTGGCCTTGGTCAAGCCCAGACGTCGACCCATTCAAGGATGTCCGCACCGCCAGTTAACGTAAGTTCGGAAACTGGGTCTCCATCATCTTCCAGATCGCCCCATATGGCATCTGCATCATCAGAATCATCTGGATCGGCCCAATGTGGTCCCTCAAGGATCTTAATATAAGTCTCATCGAGAACATTACAATCCACATGGTACGCAAAAGGATCTGTCGGCCCTGCCTCACATGGAAAATTCATCTGGATAAAGTCTTCGAAACTCGAACTACCCTCAGCAATAATTTCGTATCCATCAGTTAGGAAACGAAGGATTTGGCGTTGGACAGTGATCATTCCCCACCGAAACAAAATCCCATTCTTGACAAATCCAGAAGGAGCTTCTCCCCATACGAATGGGATTTTGGTGATCGTTGTGATGTCAAGATCACCACCTACGGTTTCCCAATCAACTTCGTAGAATTGATAAGCATCTTTAGTGAAAATGCTGCCTGTTTCTGCAATCATTCCTGATTCTTCCCTTTCTTTTATCTTTGCTATCACACATAAAGCAAATTAAAGAAATAATTTCTATATCTGCATTCGTGCAGTTCCGTAATCATTTATGACTGAACCAAGATTTACTGAATATCTAAGAAAGAACAATGAAGATCGATTAAATTTTACTATGTGAGATATTTCATCAGAAAATTCAAGTTGGTGAGCAATGGCTGAGCTAAAAGACAGAAATAATCCATCGTTTGTCCTTTGGCCGGTCAACAATGATCGTACGGCATGGCAAAGATTTGGGCTACCAGTAATTCTCGTTGTCCCGCACAAGAAAACCCCTGTCGGAACAGGGATTGAAAATAGTCAAGTATTCAACGTCAAAATCTTCATCGAAGATGTCCCAAAAGAAGCAAGAGTCGCAGGCCACGATCATGTGGGATTACGGTCACCAGATCGAGAACTTTACGCCGAGAATGTTGACACACTTGAACTCGCTGACCGAGTAATCGAACTCACCAGCGTTCAAATCAATAGCAACAGCACTGGTGAATTAATAAGCCTCGACAGTGCCAAAAATGGCGATATCATTACATACACCACAGCCACCGGTGTTGTTGACACAATTGAGTACTTGATTGGGGCTACATATTATGATCTATCCGATATCCTCTTAGAATTAGAATTACTCCCATCTGACCGTTACAACATTGTCTACCAAACAGAGTATTTCACCCGCGTCATCTCCAAAGACGAACGAGAGGACTTCCTCTGCATCGACGCTGGAACCATAGGACTTTCCCTCCTACGATTCCAAATAAGACACCCTGGCACAGTCATCGACGAATTCTATCGACTGACACCACCACCATATCTCACCAATGCTGCAAAATCAGCTGACACCACTGTTGCCCTATACCGCCCATTCACAGATTCCCTCCAAGATATTTCAGACGAACAAGAACTCTTAGAATCAATAAACTGGGTATTCGACGTCCCGGCCGAAGCAATCCCCTACTTATCTCAATTACTAGGATGGGACCTACCATATTTCCCAGCATCACTGGATCAACTAAGACGAGCAGTACTCCGACGAACCGTCGAATTCCAAAGCCTAGCTGGATCCAACAGAGCCCTCGTCAACCTGTTCCGGCTATTCGGATTTGAAATCCTTATCAGCAACTTATGGTGGTCCAGTGACGGTAAACGACTCATCCGACCAAACGAAAGATTACCATCACCATACCAATCTGAAGAAATAACAACTGAAGAGCAATGCCAAACAGATATTGTTTTGGATTCATGGTCTGGCGACACCAACGTCCTTAATAGTGGATTTGGTGTCTTCAACATCCCGCTACTCTTCAGACCACAAGAGGAGGCTGGACTCGACGATTTCAATACCGTACGAGATGGCGGAAATGTATCAGTAGATGCCTATTTTGTTGAAGTTGGCGGAGCTGCCGAGGCAGAATTAAAGCTGATCGCAACCGAAGCGAAGTCAGACCCAATCAATTTCGGCAACACAGGAGGTTGCAGTACAGACCAAGATGGGTTCGTCAACCCACTGGACATCCATACAAGATTAAGTGGACTAGCTGTCATCGGCTACAGCCAAGTACTCGTCTCAGGCAAACTCGGTAAAGGCACAGATGAAATATTAGTTGGTCCAGAAATACCACTCCGAAAAGAAGGAGTTGTATTCGACCGCGAAACCAACAACATCAACATCAACCTAAACGGAGTCCTTGACACTGATGGACGCGTCCTATATGTCTTCGTGACCTACCGAAAACAAATCCTCCACGTCCCTGACGTTCTAGAGAATTTGCAAAGTAATAGATTCGATATCCAGGTCCTCACAGAAACCCTCAACGAATTCGCAGATCCAGTCACACTTGAATTCGCCATTGAATTCCTATTCCGACTAAAAGCATTCCACAGTTTACTCAATCGAATTGTGCTGCGAATTGAACTCACCGAAACTTATGAAGTCACAGACCTATGCGTTGGAGGAGATATAGAACAACGATTCGACATCGGTATCGGCATGCTACAAGTGCCGCCAGCAATCATTCCACAAATCCCAGAAAACTTGAATGACTGCACCAAGCTAGATCCGATCAGCCTTGGATATAAAGAAGAAGACATCACACTCCGTCTCAGAAAACTTGCCAACCTCCCAGAAGAACATGCTGCCTGGAAGACTCTAGACGGCAGAGAAGATCAGCTACCAACAGTAGAACACGTCGGATTATCTGCACCAGCAACTGGCCGAGCTGAATGCAAATTCACCCACCTCGGTCAAGATAGAATCACAACAGCAGAACGTGTTGAATCGCGAGATACTCAATATGGTCCAAGCCCTATAGCCGGGAATGGTACTGCCGGATTCTATAGCAACCCTGATATCTCACCGGGCGATAAAGCACTTGATGGGATTTTCAATACCACCGGTCCCGATGCCTCAACCAATAGCGACGGAAGCACCTATGGGTCATTTACCAGAGAATTCACTGAAGTCCGGGTCCCATTCTGCGAATTAGATGACTTCACTGACTTTTGTTACAAAGGGCGAGTAGATGATGACCTATTATATCGTCCGACTATTATTGGCAATGAATGGTGGCAATGCAAGCCCTGCAGCATAGGAATTGGAATGGGAGTGTACTGGACATACCCATCATTTAGTGTGATGATAAAACCAGGAACCGTAAAGCCTAGTGATCATAGTAAAAGCCAACAACCGATCTTCTCCGGCAAAGCAGGATCGGCAACAATTCAACATTTTTTGACAGGCTTTCAGAAGGACTACCTCACTGCTCCTTATGATTCACCTCTTCCCTCGAAGAACAACAGTTATCTGGGGAGGTTGTATCGAGACTACGATACGCCCAAGAGCCAGACCCTTCACTTTACAAATCGCGTCAAGGGGTTTGACAACGATCAAACCAAACACCTAGCCCTAGAACGCCCATCATTAAATGTTGATAAACCAACACTACATTTACCAGGATGTCGGTTTCCAAGGATGAACGCTCTCGAGAGTGACTTCTCAAGTAGTACATGGAGAGCTAGGCCATGGGATGACCCACACAGCACACATTGCGGGCCATTTAATATTTGTGGTGACACCGAACCAATTATGTTGAACGTCACCAAAGTCACAGACAATGATGGAAATGAAACCCTCGTGTTCGATGACCTTCCATATACAGTAGATGGTAATGGACTTACCCCTGACATCCCGTCGCTTGGTGATCATATCTTGGGTACAAATGCCCTCTTTGCCGATAGTTCAGTGATTCATAGCGTCTATATGAAAGATGCTGATTCCAGCCCATACATGACTTTACACCAAGTGTGTGATTACGACACCGCTGTCACTATCCAGGACGACGGTGATGGAGAAATCGAAACCAATAATCCGCTATTCACCAGCCACCAGGCTTGCGGTACTGACCCCGATTTATTCACTGATTACGCAGACGGATATGCCTGTATTTCCGGATTCCAACAATATTCCGGTGAAGATCTCGGGCAAGGCGTTTTCGATGATGTCTTGGAGGGTCTTGGAGTTCCTGGACTGGGGACTACTGATCAACCATCAACGCTTCTTTTCCAGTGTGGTTCTGGTATATTAAATGAGGGCGGTTTACGTCTTGATTGTGGCTGTTTACTAATCGGATGTGATATGACTGAGGAAGGAGAAACGATCTGCTCAACAGATCTCTTCCTCAATGAAGACGACGAATATGAGTGGGATTGTGATCACCTTCGGGTAATACCAAGACTAGTCGCGGAGGAACAAGTTGGTACTTGCTCCATACAACTTACCGGAGAAATCCCCTCGCTTCTCGAGATCGTCTAGCGTTTATTTTATCTCTATGCAACGGGCTGGCCATCACGCCATAATCAACTGGCTCTCTGGCCATTACAAACAATCAATATTGCGAAATGACTTCTACCATGAAGACCGGGTAGAACATACTACAGCAAACGGAACCAATAAATGCACATATTCCAACATCGAGGATTTTTCGCTAAAAAGATCATTGGAAATTATCAGGAGCGATTCGTCACATGCGGACCCGATAATTATTCTCGTAGTTCGTGATCCGTATAATCTCTTCGCTAGCCGATGTTCAGCTAGATTTACAGTCCGGTCTGGAGCCATCTCAGATCATGCTAAAATCATCTGGAAGGATCATGCTAATGAATATCTGAGCAGACACCAAATAGATTTCTGCATCTCCTACAACGAGTGGTTCCTGAATCAAGATTATCGCATAGCAATAGCAAGCATCTTTGGGCTCGATTACAACGAAGATAAACTCAACCAAGTCCCAGAATACGGTTTTGGATCCAGTTTTGACGGTCTCCAATACAACGGAAGAGCCTCACAGATGAAGGTCCTCGAGAGATGGAAAGAACATAAACAAAACGCTGAATTTCTGAATTTCATCCGAGATACAGAAATGAAGAAACTATCAACACAGATCTTTGGTGAAATATGCTCATTCTAAAGGCGGCTTCATGACTCTCTTGCATAATAGTTTGCAGTTGAATAGCCGTGGTGAATTGCCTAAACTAATTCATGGCGGTATCGGGATAGAACTTGGTGTACGGGATGGTGATTTTTCAGCTCATTTGTTGGAGCATAGTAACCTTGATTTATTAGTGTCTCTAGATTGTTGGAGCATGAAAAATTTCTCTGAAGAGCCTCACTTCCAAAGAGCTTGCGAAAAACTCAAACCATATGGTAATAGAAGCGTTATTCTCAAAGCTCGATTCCAAGACACTGTCAATCTCTTCCCTAATGTTTTCGATTTCATCTATATTGATGGTCTCCACTCTTATAATGCAGTTGCCAGAGATATTGCGAGCTGGTGGCCTAAACTCAAACCAGGCGGACTGTTCGCTGGGCATGACTACCTGAAGTTCAAGCATTCAGAATCCGGGTATCAATGGGGTGTTGTAGAAGCCGTCAACGAACACGTAGATAAATACTCCCTAGAGCTAAACCTAACCAGAGCCAGGGAACCAATCGATCAAAGAATAATGTCTTGGTACTTCTGGAAACACAATGAATAATTTCAACGACCAGCTTAAATTCGCAACCAAACACCCAGAATGCGTCAAAAGCTTGGATATAGAATTCAAGCCAACTGCCTTACCGCATCTAGTCCACTCATCACTTTGGCCCAACTCCGTCAATTCCAACTTAATCGTAGGTGAAAAAGACACCCAGAAGAAGATTATCCGGGCTACATCGATCATTCGATCATTTATAACCGTTGAAATGAAAGATCGAAAATTCTTGGATTTTGGTAGTGGTGATGCCACATGTAAGAAAGCGGCCGTAGAAGCCAATGCTGCTATTGCGATCGCCTATGACCTGAATAAAAATGATGGAGTATCGACGTCTTGGACTGGGGTTAAGGAATCTGGACCATTTAATATTGTCTTGTTGTATGATGTAATTGACCACATGGTCAACGCTAAGGGAGAATTGTTAGACGTCGATGGTATAATTGAAGTCATGAAGGAGATCAAGGGATCATGTACACCAGATTGTAAACTTTATATTCGGTGTCATCCATGGACTTCACGCCACGGAACCCATTGCTATCTAAAAAGCAACAAAGCCTATTCGCATTATCTGTCACCTGAATATGATTGTTTGCCAACCATCAAAATCACAGCACCAATAGCGACCTATGAGCATATCTTCAAGAGTGCTGGATACAAGGTCATCAAAAAGCAACCTATCGAGCAGCCAGTCGAGCCAATTTTCCAGACCACAGCCTTCAAGGATTTCATCAAGCATTTCTCAAAGAGAAATGCTTGGATGTATCAGAAAGTTATGTCCTTTACTTTCATCGACTTTGAGCTGACTCCAGCTCATAAGTGGAACTTTGAATGCTAGTCTATACTACCGGTAGCTTCGATCACACTCCACAATTACACATTGTTACTGTTTATTATGGAATGTCAGAGAGAAATGCTGTCTGGATAAAACTCCAACAAGAATTCTTGAGAAAGACAACCCTAATTCCTTATCGGTTCAGTGTCTTTGCGAATGGTTGTGATGAGTCAATCCTACACAATGTAGACATAATCGGCAGAGCTTCATATGCCGATCATTTCGCAGATATGTCATTTGATCATCTTGAATGCCTCAAACAATCGGTCATAAAATTCGACAACTCATGTGAATATTACCTTATTCTCGACAGTGATTGCTGGCCAATACAGGTAGGTTGGCACATTAATTTACTAGAGCAAATGGAGAAACACGATCTTCACGTTGCTGCCCCGATACGCACAGAAAACCTGGATACATTCCCACACCCATGTGCAATGTTCATGGATAGGCAAGGCCGTGATAACCTAAATCTCACATTATCAGCAGAAACTGCAAATTTCTTAAGCAAAGTCCCAAGAGACCCAACCTGCCTCAATCCATGCTTCCCAATGATTCGGACCAACCGAGTCAACATGCATCCGATCGGAGCTGCTGTTTACTACGACATGTTCTACCATCACGGTGCAGGGTCTCGACAAGCATACTTCAGAGTGACAGATGGTATTGGATATTATCAATACCCCCAACATCAACAATGGATGGATACAGCATACGAACTGTTAACAGCAGATCCAGATGAGTTTATCAAAAGCTTACTCACCCATCCTATCTAAATGCACGCTCCACGGCACTAATTTGCCGATCTTCTTAGCGACAAAGTGGAAATCATCTGTATCCCCACTAACTCGTGAAATCCACCTAAAATCCGTATTCCGGGCGTCACAATCATCAACCCACAGATGATTCCTGGCGATTGAGGTTCTGACACAAAGGCACATTGTGTCGATTTGTTTGTCAATGAAAGCTCCGGTCCATTGCGGTGGCATCAAACCATGGTGTTCAGCGTTTAAGATAGCCTGGACTACACCAATGTCGTGATTATCCGCAGCCCTAAATAGAGTGAGTAAAGCATCCGGATAATAAATATTATCATCGTCCCAAAAGCAAACAAATTCACCAGATGCTTGTTTAAGACCAGCATCTTTGGCATATGACCCCCACATTCCTTGTTTGTCCTTACGAATAACAAGATCAATCGATTTAAGCCAATCCATAGGGATTTTTTCGTCGGATTCATCGACGACAATAGCTTGCACTCTTATCGGCAATTTATGTCTACCATTCACAATATCCAAACACTGTTTGAATAATTCTGGTCGATCACACGTAGTCATGACCACAGTCAAATCAAAGTCAAAATGTGCCAACATATGGTGAACAACTTTCCTAACAACATACCGCGATCAATGCGGTATAACGAAGATCTAATCGAAGGTTTGAATGATCTAATCAAATGGATCGACAACCCCAGCGACTGGACTCTAGTCGAAGTCGGATCCTGGACCGGAGAAAGCACGCGAGCATTCGCTAAATCATTCGGCAAGGTCATCTCAGTTGACCCACATCATGGATTCGACTTAGTTAGAGAATACTTCACCCGAGAATGTTCTGACTTCCCCAACATTGAACATATCCAAAAGCACAGTATCCCAGCTAGCAAACAATTCGAATTCCAATCAGTAGATGTTGTATATATCGACGCAGACCATCACTACGAAGCCGTGAAAAAAGATATCCTCCATTGGCTCCCAAAAGTTAAAAATGGAGGCGTACTATGTGGGCACGATTACGATCTAGAAGCCCCACAATCCTGGCCCAGATATGGCGTGAGAATAGCAGTGAACGAAATCTTTGGGCAGCCACACGCAACTTTTAGAGATGATAGCTGGGCAATCCGTATCAACTCACAAAAACTACCGAGTGCGATTCCGGTGATTTAGAAGCTCATTATACAATTTTGTCGTTATAGGCTTAACCACTTCTCGGAGCGACTCCGGCACAACCTTCTCATTTTTATGAATAGCCACTGCTGGAACATAACCACCAACCAAACGCCCCATGGCTGGCACCTTATGATGAGATAGCATCTGTTCATTGAATTCTAACTCAATAACAGAACAAATTGACCGAATCATTGGTTCAGGATTATGACAAAGATCGTGGTAATGGATAAAAGTTGCATCAAAGTCAAGACCTAGCCTATTCTTACGACCCCAAATACTGGCACACATTTCTGCGTCAGTTTCACCATCGACCATCGCTAAATCAGGAACATTAAGTTGTTCTGTGTTCAAGTAATTCTCTAGCCACGGCACCCCATGACATTCTAGGCCCAGCATTGACACCACAGTCTCGGCAGGATCACGGAAAATCCACAAGATCTTGGCACCAGCAAATTTCTCTTCTAACCAGTCTCGATACCAAACTAATTGTGGGCCTTTAACACAACACCTGGATCGACGACAAGCTACAATTATCTCATCGGCCATGTCGTCGATATCTACATGAGATGTGTGATACATATCATGATCGAAAATCTGGACGCCAGGATGACTACCGAGGATATGATTCAGTAGTGTAGTTCCACTACGTTGGCATCCCAACACTAAAATCGCATTAGAAGAATCAGAATGTAATAGCATTATTCGTAGCCAAATGGGGACATATCCAACTCTCTGAATATCTCAAGAGTACTAGTTGTCATAAGATCTCTAAACCTCCCAACAGCATTCGTCTTAATCTCTCGACTTACTTGACCATCTCCCCAACCACCAATATCAGCAAACGCCGAGTTAGCACCAATCCACAATGGTTGATGCTGCATTTCTAGCATCACAGGATCAAAACCCAATCCTGCAGTAACACAAATTTGACGAACAATACGTTCCGTATCCGCCACTAAATCTTCGTATCGCACTACTATATATCGAGAACCAAATTTCTTATTGTTCTCGATCGCCAAGTCAGCAGAATTCCTCCAATTTAGAATATGCTTGCGAACATCTGCCCCGAATTTGACACTCAATTGAGAAATAAAGACGTCACGAGGATCGCGAATCATATGGACGAACACCGTATACTGGTCCGCCATTATCTCATCTGCATGCCGTTCATCACCCGGCATCTTGTGACCATACAGAGATCTAGAAGTTTGCTCCGCATAAAACGTCAAAAATCCACGCACAACATCGACGAAAGACGCCTTTGAGTCTATCCGTCTAAGAAGTCTCCCCATATCGAACAGCATATTAGAAGCGACAATCTTCGGCTCTCTTTGAAGCTGCGAAAGAAACCAAAACAGACCCTTTGTTTGGAATTTAGAGGCCAAAGACCAAAATGCCATATCACGTGGGAATATTGCCAATTCAGGATGTGATCCTAAAATCCCACGCAGAAGAGAAGTGCCACTCCGTTGGAGTCCACCAATGAAAACAGATGGTGTTGCATGCAAGAGCATCAATCACCATAAACTTGATCCCGTAGGAATTTCGACTCCTGCCAGGACTCCCCGAAAGATGTAGCAAATGAACTATTCGGGAGCGGTTGATCATTTTTGAGCTTTGCGAGCTTTGTAAATTCGTGTGGCTCTAACGAACAAGCCCGATGGTGAACAAACGAAGCAGATCTATTCAAACAAAAATGCCGTTCTAAATAATAAACCCCAAGTTTCATCACAAACAATGAAGCCTCCAACCCCACTTCATGCCCAGAATACCCTATCTTCACACGGTCCGACTGGAATTCATCAATCAGAACTTTAATATTACCCAGCCGCAGCTCTTCCGGCGGGCATGGATAAATAGCAACACAATGATTAACAATAAGCTGATGATGTGGAAAGACATCGATCAAATCGCTAATCTCCGCCAAAGTCCGACCAGCAACAGATAGCACAATAATCTTATTGGTTGGTACGGACTTGGCGGCCTCTCGCAGAAGTTCAACATTATTAGTGTTGCATGAGGCTATCTTGTACATCGGAAGATCGAACTCTAACATTTCGTGCAATGACTTGATATCTTGCACCGTAGCGAACCATTTATCACGTGCTTTTTCATCAAATCGCTTAAATTCGCTTATTGACAACTCAAGAGAGGATCGATAATCTCCGTAAGTTATCCCAAATGGACTATGGTATGGAGATGCTAACTTTTCAGAACTATAAAAAGATTCGACATCTTTCTTCTGCAATTTAACGAAATCACAACCAGATTGGATAGCAACATCGAACATGCGTTCTAACAAGAGTGGATGTCCAAAGTGGTTTACAGTGAATTCAGCTACTAGAATCATGTGATAACCTCAAGGCGGCTTCGTAATCACATAAATTGTTGATATCTATCGATTCCCAAAAATCCAACTCATATAATAGTGGATTATCTCCGTAGTAATATCCACTTTCAAGTATTTGTTGGTACGGTTGGATGAAGATAGCCCCATCTTGATGGAAGACAGGCTCCAAATCGGCCGCCACAACATGTGTGGTTAGAGGCTTAAAATTCAAAGGAGCCTGATGGTACCAAATATGGCTACAAATTCTGGATACAGACACTAATGAGTCATTATTAGAATTAAGGTATGCTGCGATAGCTCCTTCATAATGATCAGAACCAACCAATGGATTGGTACAATGAGTCCAAATCACAATATCCGTGGGTGCCACTTCGCACACATTTCGAATAGTCTCATTCATCGAGACTGAACCATCACAAAATTTTGGTTCTTGACGGAAAGTCTCTATATCGAATTGTTTGGCATGGTCGAGTATTTCATCAGTGTCAGAACCTACGACGATTCGATCTATCGATTTACAATCTTTGAGCTGTTGAATCTTGTGCCCTAAAAGAGTCGACGAGCCAAATGGAAGCATATTCTTCTGCGGCAACCGCTGGTTATATCCCTTGGCTACCAAGTAAGCGGTTTTCTCAAGGGTCATATCCAGAAGTCTTTCGCCGTTAGTAAGCGACCCGATTTAGAATAACAATCCACTCTTAATTCGATACTTCTCTGGTATTGGTTTACCATGCTCGAAATTACAATCAACAATTTTAATACCTGCGTCTCGCATCATTGATAAACCGATCCACAATCGGTTCGCAAATTCTGGCATTACTACTGGCAGCATCTCTTCATCGGTTTCAGGTTCATCATAGAAATGCCCCCACCGTGTCATATATTGACATCCGGTAATCTTAATCATCCCACCAGACAAGATATGGGCAATATTGATTGTGTCAGCAAGAGTCCCGCCATAATGGAATAATTTAGTCTCGCAATTTTCTGCCGGTACCTGCGTTATGTCAGACCAGTCATTGCGGGTGTAAATTGTCGGCTTAACCGGCAGAGAATATTCAGCCAAGATGTCCCACGCTGCTGTATTTTCTATACAAATGAAAATATGCCTTAAACGTTCCTGTAATTCTTTATCATCTTGAATCGTTTGTAGCTCTTGCCTAAAGAATCCATTGATTTGTTCTTGGGTGATATTCTTACCTGGACCTGTGTCACCATAAACCCAAACTGTTGGTCTGAACCCTATTTGTCGCCAATTGGATAAGAATCTGTTACAACAAAGTACCCATGATTCCGAATCTAGTCGTTTCTTATCGGATTCTGATAGCAATTGCAGCTGCCATGAATTTCCAACTACGTAAGCAATGTTGTTATAGTGCAATAAGATATTCTACTCCAGAATCTATTTCCGTTTATGAGCTATCAAGACATCATGTCCAGTGATGGCGAGCGGTGATTTATTCCATCTACCTCTTTTAATTGGATCGTTCAACATTAACCCGTTTTTAATTAGGGTTCTGCGGATTGGTTGTTCCATAAAGGCAATGTTATATAATTGTTGGTCCTTGTAGTCGTACCATTCGTTTTCGGTTCTATGGAAGAATTGAAATGGTGGTACGGTTATTTCTTGTCTTGGCTCTGCAGCAATAATGAGTGTGCAGAAAAGACGACCACCTTTGGATAGAACTCTAGCAATCTCGCTCAGGTAATGTTCTAACCAGGATAGGCGGAAATGATTAAAAACTGCGATACTGAAAACTACAGTGAATTGACGGTCCTGGTAGGGGAATTTGAATTGAAGAGGGTCTATTTTGCCATCCGGATTCCAGTCTTCGTGGAATATATCGTGGTGCGAGAAGTTACTACCCATGGTTTGGCAATGATTTATGAAATGCTTGTTATTGTCGAATCCTATATAATTATTACCGATATGCTTAATAAATGGGGCGGCTATCCGGCCTGTACCACATCCAATTTCTAGGACTTTGTCGGTCTTGGTGATTCGAAGGTGGTCTAGAATAAGCCGGAAAAGTTGGAGTCCGCTTTCTTCGTAGTATTTGTGATATGGATTAAGACCACCTAACGGTATTTCTTCGTCAGTCCCAAGGCGATATTGAGTTCTACGCCAAATTGCGTTTTTGAACTTGTCTACACCTTTTGGCGTCGGCGTGCTCTGATCTCGTGCCATTCTCCGCCACATAATTCTTTAATAATCACGGAACCTGAATGAACGGCGATTTCCTGACTGAATCTGAGATTCAAATCGGTGAGATTCCCTTCAACAATTTTTTCGCCACTGATGAACAGAGCGCATTGTCTCTCGTGATCCTCTTTGATGGGTGGATCAAGTTTAACAGTGTTCAAGGTCTTCTGGATTATCAAACCAGATGCTTCTCGGTCGGCGAACCCTTCCGGCATGTCACTAGAGTTTACCATCGAATCCGCAGCACCTTTGATGGCTTCAAGAAACACATCCCGTTCATCGTCATCGGCAAATGTAAGTAAGATAGTCTTCACGATTTTCTCCTGTTAATTGGAATTCTCGAGTATATACAGGTTGGAGAGATAAATGAAATCACAAAATATCCCGAAGAAGAAGCAAGAGAAGACTGTTACTGTCTTGAGCGACAAGAAACCCAAGATTAAGCCGCCTCCGAAAGTTCCACCAGGCGTCACATTACGTACGATCCACTTTATTGAGATCGGTGAGATGTCTCCAAAAAATATTCAACTCATGATTCAGGAGTTGAATGCTACTTATAATCCGGCTGAGCAGGGTATCCACTTCGTCGTACCAGTTCGTAATGGGAAGATTGGCACAGATATTGTGTTTGAAGCTGAATTTCTTTCTGTTGTTCGCGAGACTTGTGAAGTCGCCAGGACTGGTGAGATTGTCTTAAAAGGTGGGGCACGCGAGGTCCAAGTGATAAGGGAAAGATTCTAATGGCAAGACAAGTCGATATTGAAAATGGTGTTGAGAAGGCCGCCGCAGCACTTGAAGGACGACAACGTGCCGAAATGTCAACCCAGTGGAGGGAACTTCGTAATAAATTGGATACGATGCTTCTCTCTACCAACGTCATGAAGACAAATGATGTGAGACAGAGGTGTCTAGAATTAGATGGAATGACGACCGAAGAGCGGCGAAACCATATTAGAGCCTTTTGGGGGCCGATATATCTAGATAGGACAGACCCAATTCTAGCACAGCTCCAATCTCTTGAATCTAATATAGCGAAGCATGAGTAATCAACTTTTATACTGGTTCCACCCAAAGTTCTTTCTATCTTGTGGTGGAACCCAAAGAGAATGCTTGGATAAAGACTCATACTCTATCTCAAGATAATTCTCTATTGCCTTCTTTTGGGTACTCTCCCAGAATTCATACTTAATCTGGGATATTGGCTTGAAAGTGCGTTCTAAACCCTTGGTCTTACGCCAACGCCAATACCCATATCTAGCATACTCTATCTCTTGACGGCCTTTCCGCCAGTTGATACGCCGCTCCGACTTAATAATGTCCGCGATGGCTCTCTGTGTCAGTACGACGGCAACTCCCGACACTTCATGGAGCCAGCGACTGAACGTAGGGCAGTGAAGAACAAACCCATCACGTTCTTCCACCAAAGCTGTTACATGCTCCAGCTCCTGCCCAGGTTCAAAAAGTTGTGGAACTTGAATCTCATCGATTCGTTCCAAACCAAAATCGGCCGCTATCATTACGGAGCATATTCTAGTTCCCGATCTTTGAGGACCTGATACAAGTATCTTGGTATGACTCTCAAGTTTCTCGAACACTAAATTAGGTCTTCGTCGATCGTTTTAGCTATATTTATTATGTCTTCACCTGGATTTTTCCACCAATCACCGCCCATCCCGTACTCACCGTCGTCTTCCTCTTCGTCTTGATTGGTATTACCCATTGTTGGGTTATCTACAGTGGTGCCCAGAAGTTGCATAGCCTCTTCTGTCGACACTTTAATCATTCTCACCGGAGTGGTGACAAGAACCTGATTCTCCATATGGGCATCGCCCCGTTCGGGGTTTATCACAACTTGCCCCAATGACTTCGCGATTGATGACAGTATATGAATTAAATGATCTCTGCTGTGATTCATTTGTGATGCGAACGGAGACTCTTTCCATTCAGACTCGTCAACGTCTAAATAGTCTCCAGCGTTAATGATAGCACCCGCATCGTACTGGGACATTATTTGGATCGCTTTCTGCAACTTGTCCCCACTCAGCACTTGGGCATTGCTATTATCGGTGTAATTGAGATTCATTGCGAACGGCAATTCTATGGGATCGTCCGCCTCGAATGTGTAGAGATTGGCCTCCTGCGATTCAATCATCTCCCCAAATGCAGTAAAATGTTTGGTATACACTTGAAGAGACTCTATACCCTTTCGGGTTGCTGAAAACACATAACACTGTTGTTGATCGTCAGTGTAATCTTCAACCACATCTGAATCGTCCAACAACAATGTGTAATATTGCATCAATTCATCCCGTGCTTTAAGCAATTCTCACGTGCTTTAAGCAATTCTCACGTGCTTTAAGCAATTCTCAACGGCAACGGCTCGCATGCGGTCACAATCCGCGTTCGAAACACCATAATTCAATACGTTACTGAACTCCTTATCGAGCGTTGTTGAGCATTGAACAGGGTCGTCGGTGCCCAAAGTAACTTTTTGTTTGGACTCCAGGAGTGTGACCACAGGGTGAAAATCATATTTATCCCATACTCCAGTAAAATAGTTACTGCCGACCCCAAGATCGAATGTAACATCATGATCTCGAGCGATCTCCATCATCTCAGAAAACCGAGCCATCTTCAAGCCATGAGCAATATTAGTCACTTTAAGACGAAGAATAGCATGCACCCCATTCTCCGCATCCTGTGATTCCGCCACATGAGCCCGAGTCATCTTCCCCGCAGCATTCCACTCATCGAAAATCGGCTGATAAAATCCAACATCAAAATACCTCTCATCGCCTACCAAATCCAACCCAACAAAGGCATCAGCACAATCTGGATTCCGAATCAGTTCAGCATATTGTCTTTGGCTTGCTTTCGGAGCTTCATACTTGAGCGAAAGCACAAGTCCAACACCGCCAGGTCGATGTGATTCGAATGAATCATAGATAAATCGGATAGCTTCGTGTTTATGCCACGTAAGAGGTCCGTCCATATATTTGTTGATGGAGAAATCCAACCAACAATAATCGATACCCTCTTCTTCCAACCCACCACAAACGGACTTGATAGAACCATCAATTAGTTCTTCTGTCCATGGAATATGATCGAGAATCCTGAATTTGTCGAGAAAGCGATGAAAATCACGTGGCTCTTTTGGGCCAAATGTCATCGCTTTCTCGATGTCGCTCAGTGATTCCCCGAGATGTTTCAAGTCAAGTTGTTGGACTGTCTCCCAGACCCATTCTGGCTGTAAAGATCCACCGAGGTGCCGATGAGTATCAACCTTTCGCATTATTCAAGCCTACTAATTCATTGGCATGATCCGTGAACCAACCAGAGATTTTGTCGGCCCATTCAGCCAACGTATCAGGGCTAATGAGCATATCCACTGGAATATTTTGAGCTATTAAACCAGAATCTGGTTGGTGGATTGCTAAGTTGGCCGCCTCGTAGCTGACAGGACCACTAGGACTTTGAGCGTTTCTGGTATAAGTCTCTAATACATAGACCGGTATAAAGGGATGCGGCGGAGTATCGTCGAGGTAGTCGTAGAGGGTCCAGAATGGTAAATACCTAAGGTTATCTGGAGAAGTCATAGAATTCATCGATCGTGGTAAGAGATACGCCTTGTTTCATTCCATCACATAAAGAATACAACGGATCGTCTTTTGTTGGCATATCTACAATATTGAGCACCATGTCGACCGTAACCTCATCAAGCGGCTTGACCATAGTATACCCAGTCTCATTGGATCCCAGAAGTCCAATACGAACCAGTCGGGGTAATACTTTTTGAACGTAGCTCTTGGATACCGCCTGTAAACGGCCGCCAGATTCGACTTTGGTGAAAATCGCCACTGAATCATGACGTCCTGGATTATGATGCAGAGTACGGAGTATTTCTAGTGTATACTCTATACATCTCATTTCTTTCAGCATATTATTTATTCGCTAAGTGATTGTGGCGTCGAGTTATTCCCAAACACGTGCGAGACCGTCTGATGGTTGCATGAAATCGCCCTACCACCAATGGTGTCGAGACTGGGAAGGTTTACCGAAGCGGGGAATGAATATTTTGTTGACTGCTGTTTGGATTACACTGGCAGGTTCGGGCGGTAATTTAGGAATTTTGGCTATCGTTTTGCGTCCTAAAACCATTATCTTCTTCAACGCCCGCTCGCTTAATTGTTCGAATTTCCCCTTTTCCGCCGCTACAATGAATTTGCATAAAAAGAAAAAGAACATTGGCCCAAGCTCCGAAAAGTCCTCATTTTTTCTGTTGGCAAAGCCGCCTGACCCAAAATTATAATCCGCTAGGGCATATGGCACTTGTTCGCCAATGAGTTTCTCATCATTATCAAATGCTATTGTCTCTTCTGACATCAGTTTAAAGAACATGTACATAGGACCATTACGGAGGTAACTCATGGCATGAGTAGGACTGGCGGTGCACCATATTGATCCAGGGGTGTTCAAACTAACATCCATTACAGCAAGTGCAATTGGATTTACTGTGGCAAAAGCACCAAATTTCTCGCCATGCGATCCTCTATGATTTTGATTAGCTTCTTCGGCCCATTGTATCTGATCTGAAGTAGCGTGTGCTCGCAATATAAAGTTGCAAGGATATTCTAAACCATCAGACGGTCTCGCACGTTTTTTGGTTGCGACAACCTCAATCTCCTCAGAATGCTTGCGGGGGTCGAACAGAAGCACTTTATAAAAATCATCACTCATCAATTCCTCAATTTGCTTTTCGGCCCATGCTTCGATTCCTCGCTTAGACATATTTCCTAGTTCGGCGGCAACACCCTCTTCGTTGAAATTCATCATCTCGTCTCGAAGATCACTAAAAGTTTTAAATTGCATTATGTCTTTAAAACCGGTGTAAACACGAGACTTTTTCGCTCTGGCAAATTTCTTCAAAAAGGCTCTAAGACTATCACCATCTTCCGGCACATTGACCCCATTACGGCCCACTGTCCTTACTATCCAAGGCATGAACTTGGCTTGCTCATCAGTTGGATCGTATTGTACTAACTCCCTAATTATCGATTCCGGATTTGGGTCAATTCCGGATCTGGCAGCATATCGGTGGAATGGTGATCTGAATTGTGCTATTTGTTCTGGTGTTGCTTTTCGATTAGGAGGACGCATCAATTTCGCTGTTTGAGCGATAAGTGATTTCATCTTGCTTTCAAGATCTTCCATGACCAGCGCAGATGCCAATCTTCGCTGAAAAATACGTTGGCTCAGCATTTATACACCCAATCCGATTAGCAACGCTTGACGCGTTCAATCAACGATTTAACATTATGATACAATTTCAAAGACCGCATTTCCCGCAATGTGAAGAAACCAAGAGCAGCAAATTCTTGGTTATTATCTAATTCAGGATTACGGCTCGAGACCTTACAGTGCACAAAAGCCACATTCTTATGCTTCAATGTGCTGAACGCCTCACCAACAGCCTTACATCGAACGCCGGTCTCCTCATACGCTTCACGAGTAGCGGCCTTCTCCGGGGATTCACCTCTTTTGATACCCCCGCCAGGATGGCACCACTTATTATTCCGATCATCATGAGTATTCTTGGCTAATCCAAGAAGCCAACGATCGTGGTCCTGAACAATCGCAACAGCAGATTTGTACTCCTTCTTGAATTCATCTTCAAGAATAGTATCTAACTGCTGATCGAATTTAAATAACAAAGTGCTCATGGTCTATTTTTTACCGGCAAAGATACAATACTTGATACTAGAACGGGAGATACTATGTCAAAGAAATCCATACCACTCAGAGCCAAACTCAATTCATTGTTCGTTGAGGACCCAATTGTTGGGGAACTCGATGCTATGATCAAATCCAGAAATATTCTTAGACGATTCAATAGCGTCTCAGACCTCACAAAGCACCTTTCAGAAGGTGCACTCCTAAACGTCGGCAAACTCTGCTCCAATGCCCTATCTATCCCATGTGGGGAGTATATGGTAATGGCCACCGACGCCGGACACACAATGCTAGTACCCATCGGAAACCAAACCAATTACCGAGAAGTTTTCGAAGGCAAACTCGACGAATTCGAAGTCCTCACCCCACGATTATTAGGCAACTGGCACAACGTTGAACGAGTCCTCGCAGAAAGATCGGGAGAAGGCAACGACCGACCCGAGCACGAAGACGGTGAATTTGAAGGCGGCGAAGGCGGCGAAGGCGGCGAAGAAGACGACCACAAAGCTAGCGGCGAATTCCGGTCCAAAGTTGACCCAGCATCCGTGGACCGCAGCCCAATGCTCCGAGCAATGGAACAACAAGGGCACACCGTTACGTCTCTCGCTAACGCAGTAGGAGTAGACGTCCCAGCTATCTCCCGCCTACTCCGAACACCAAAAGACCGCCAAGGAGACCCCGGAGGACGCAATCCGAGTATTGGCACAGCCAGTGCTATCGCTAATACTCTGAAATTGAACGTCGAAGCCCTATTCCCCGACCTATTCAGCGGCCAAAGTGGCACCGACGCTGGCCCCCGAGACCAACCCGGCAATCGTGGTAGTGGGATGAAGGGGGCAGCACACGGCTCCGCACGCAAAGGCAAAGCAACCCAAAAATGGACCCAAGGCGGAGCACCAAGCGAATAATGCGACGCACCCAAATCACACATATTGCCGCTCTACTCACCGAAGATCCAGACATCTTCATGGAACTGGATACCTCTATGGACCAGAATGTGGTTGAGCCTGATCTAGCCGCTGAAAAACCACTCAATGCTACCGAGATTGAGCAAGAAGCCGACACTATTGCCGGTACCGATGCTGGAGACGCTGACCAACAAGTGGCTGATGAACTAAAGGCTCAGCAAGAAGCCGAACAAGTAGCAGCCCAACAGCGTCAAGAAATAATGCAACCGCAAATCGACAAACTCAATACTTCTCTTGGTGCCATTGATACCGGTATTACTCAAGGCCAGACCCAAGTTACCAATGCTGATGCTGCTTTCGGCGGACTTGATAAAGAAATGGCTGCGTTGAAATCAGTAATTGCCGGTATCAAGAAGTCAATGGTTTAGGATTTTGTGATCTTGAGAATTTTTTGGTTCTTGGGGTCACCAACAATCTGCAATCCTTCCACTGAGTCTCCGATGTTGTGGAGTATATCAAGACCACAATCGAAGGTTTCGGACATTTGTATTAGGGTAGGTGCCCCATATCGGTCGACCATCTGTTCGACCTTGCTGACTAATTCTGACCAACGTTTGGCTTCTAGGATGTCAGCTCTCAATTTCTCTTGACTCATTTCGTGGTACTCCGAAGTTTCTGTGCCGTCTCGTGGCCTCTCCTTTAGCTTCCCTCGCACTCGTGGCGGGGTCTACGACGTCGGAGCCGCAGCGGGGCTGAGGCGTCCGAGAAGCTCTTCTAGCTCTCCCTTGACACTATCCACCTTGTTGGTGAATTGATCCAAATCATCTTGTGTGATATCAGAGGCCGTAAACGGCTTGGTTGCCGTCTTGACCACATCATCGGCTGATGGACCATCGGCAGAGAAGGCCCGAATTGCTCCATAGACATCTTCGAGGACTTGGTGGGCGTGGAATCGCCCGCCGCACATTCGCATGAAGCAAATAGCAACACCCATCACGGCCATTGGATGCATTGCGGCCATGTCGCCGTGAATATCACCGCGTTTTTGGGCTTCGCGAATTGCTCCTTCGACATCGAAGACCGGTTCACCTGCCTGGAATGCGTCGTCAAGAACTTTTTCGCCGGTTGCGGCTGGTTGTGGTGAATGACCTGAGGCAACCGGAGCCGGAGAAGTACTGCTTGGTGGTTTGGCACCGGGGAATTCTGGCAATTGAATACCTTTAGTCCTAATCCGTGTGCATTGGGCGGCGAATGTTCCTTCGGTCAAACCGAGTTCTCGGATAATTTGGTTCTTGGGTGTACCAGCTTGAATGGCATTATAGACCTGTAGCTGGGCAGCACTGAGAGCACTAAGATTGTTTGACATGACCTATTCTTCAGTTAAAGTTTCGGTTTCAGGCTTGTCGAGAAACATATCTCTAAAACTATCAAACTGGTCGCAGGAATTCTCCAAGTCATAATCCCCACTTAGCATGTTGCCAACCCATGCCTGCAATTGCCTGGCATTACCGGTCGTCATCTTGTGCGTGGCTAACTCGGTGGCGAAATTCATCATGTCGTAAACACGACACTCCACCGGTAATGCGGTCTGACGCTTTTCACTGAGCATATTTGGCTCACGGAAGTACATGTCATACGGCTTACCAGTCATATCCTCATATCGCTTCATAAGGACTTCTGCCGCAGACGCATTCCCGCCGCCAAGTTCGGATCTGAGTTTGGAATCGCTCTGCATCTGGAGCAAGAGTTTATAAAGCTGTTGCTGCTCACGGAGACTAGCATGTGAATTTGCTGCCGTTTGGAACCGATCACGGAGGACCGCGAAGCCCTCATCATTGTTGAACGAGTCCAAAGTCCGTTGCAAAGTATACTTGATGTTGTCACCGCCCGCTCCCAAAGACAAGGAAGTCTTGAAGGAATTGGCATAACCGACCATACCATTACTGCAGACCCACCGCAGAAGACTCAAGTAAACATTGGGCGAACCAAATCCATCAACGGGACAGTGAAGGACGAACTTATTTGAGAACTCATCTCCAGCAATGGCGAATTTGCTCGCTCCAACTCGTGGTTGGTGAGATGACGTTACCACTCCATTATGATAGTTAACGCCATCTTCAACGTTGAATTTGTCCAAGAGTTCGAGCAAATCATCATAAACAACGA
>Ga0098035_1000109_pt1 | contig 46356 bp, 47 predicted proteins | sample 3_EtaG_FD_75046 | JGI IMG/M metagenome (GOLD analysis project Ga0098035, IMG submission 75046) | Marine viral communities from the Subarctic Pacific Ocean - 3_ETSP_OMZ_AT15126 metaG | ecosystem: Environmental > Aquatic > Marine > Oceanic | place: Pacific Ocean | collected 2015-01-07
CCATCCGCTCGGTCATCGGAACCGGAGCCCTCAACGGCCTCTCGCCGCTTCAGGCCATCGAACGCGCCATCGCCGGAAAACCCGTCTGCGTCGCCGCGTGACGGCAGGGGGGTGAGCAATTACGTACGATGTGCCGGAGGCACACTACATCGTCATGGTCGAGGACGACGAGGTCGTGGCGTCGGTCCGTCTCAACAGGTTCGACGGTCCGACGCTGCTTGAGGAAATTTTTCCACATCTCGTTGAGTTCGAGCTCGTTCCCGAAGATGGGAAGGTCGTCGATCTCTCGCGCTTTGTGGTCTCGCCTCATGTGGACGACAAGACGCGGCTGGGCGGACACGGTGCGGAGATCATCTGTGCCATCCTCGAGTACGGCGCGGCTGAAAAACTCGATGCCCTTACGGCCGTCATCAGCACCCACTTCCTCTCGACGGTCCTCAGCTGGGGTCTCGAGGCCTATGCGATGGGGTTTCCGATCGGTGAGGGTCCGGAGGCTTACCTGGCCGTCCGGGTGCCTGTGAGCGAGAAACAGGTCGCCAAGGTCTACCAGTTCACGCGCAACTATCGGCCCCGGCTGATGGAGCCGCAATTCGTGCGGTGGTATCGCGAGATGTTCGGTTCCATTGCCGCATGCGCCGCTGAAATGAAGCGAGTGCCGGCTGCCGCGGAGTAGCAGCTCCGCGCTCATCACGTGCCGCTCTGCCGGCGGGTATCGCCTGCGCGGCAACCAAGAAAACTCAAGGAGACTTTCATGTACTGCATTCAGCATGTATCGGCGGAAACGCCGGTTGATGAGATTCACGCCATACTCGAACGGGACGGCTGTGTTGTCGTCGAGGGGGTGGTCGATCATGCGGTCGTCGATCGTGTCGCGGCGGAGCTTGCCACCTTCTTCGAACGCGCGGAATTCGGCACCGGCAATTTCGTCGGCTTCCGCACCAAGCGCCTCGGATCGATCCTGCGCAAGTCTGGTTCTGCGCTGCAAATGCTTGCCGCGCCTTTGGTGGTCCAGAGTATGGAGGCGCTGCTTCGGCACTGGTGCGAGAGAATCCAGCTCAATCTGAGCCAGGCGATCTCGATCTATCCGGGCGAGCCCGCGCAAATCCTTCATCGCGACGACGAGCTTTTCCCCTGCCGCGATTTCCGCGGGGAAATGATGGCGAACGCCATGTGGGCGCTTACCGATTTTACCGCCGAGAACGGCGCTACCCAGGTCGTGCCCGGCAGTCACCTCTGGCCGCGAGAGAGGGAGGCGCAACCGCACGAGGTCGTGAGCGCCGAGATGACCAAAGGATCGGTCCTTGTCTATCGTGGATCACTCATTCATGGAGGCGGGGCCAATCGGTCGGACGCACCGCGCAGCGGCGTCATATTCGGCTACAATCTTGGATGGCTGCGCCAAGGTGAGAACCAGTACCTCGCCTACCCGCCCGAGATCGCCCGCTTCTTCCCGCCGGAGGTGCAGCGGCTTATCGGCTATACGGTGCATCGTCCCAATCTCGGCCTCTATGAATGCAACGACCCGCAATGTCTGCTGACGCCTCACTGGAAAGGTGCGATGGCCTCGCGCGACTTCCTGACACCGGAGCAGGAAGTGCAGCTCAAGGCGGCCGCTGGATGACGACGCGCCGGCGCAAAGGGGGGCTTGGCAATGCGAATGACGTTCCCACGCGTATCAATGAGATACTGGCGGACCTGCTCGTCGTTCAATGCCGCATGTCGACCCTCGAAGGTGAGGTGCCGTTTGAGGATCTCATATTCTGCCGGCGCCTTGTTGCAGCGGCAAGTTCGGAAATGGGAAACCTGAAGTCGTCGCCCATGCACTAGAGCGGGTGGCAGCCTTCCGGTTTCAATCCGCGGGAACGCTCCCCGATAGGCGGGCGGGTATGGCGCCGTTCCGATAACCAGCGAGACGGCTCTCGGTCTTCTCCGAGAGCCGTCTCAACTTCGCCTGATAGAGCGCGCTCAGGATCTCGGAATAGTGACGTTCGGTATGATCGCGCAGATTGGGTTTCTCCGAAGCGAGCCGCGCGAGGAACCTCTTGTTGTGTGTAAAATTCGCTTCGAGTGTGGCGGCGTCCTCCGACCCGTCGATCGCGCGCCGCAGTGCCGAGCATGCGAGTATAGGGCTCGAAAACGCCGAAACAGCCTCTCCGCTTGCACCGCGCAGGATCCAGGGACGGCTCCCCCGTGACGTTCGGTCAACCTCGATCGATGGGCTCGCCTTTGCCGCCCGCTCCGAGGCGTTCTCAGTGGCTGGCTCCGTCTCTGTTCGCGGCTGCGCGTCGTAAAGGGTAAGGCCGAAAGGCGCGCCCAAAGTGGCGAGCGCTCGCTTTGTGGCATCGGTCTCGGCAGCCTTCAGAGCCTGACCATGGGCCTCGCCGGGCGTCGCGCCGCGGCCGTGACCGATGCCGCTTCCCTCTCGGACGATTGTCTCGTCTTTCGCCCGTATACAGAGGCGGATGCGCGCGCTGTAGCTGCAGGCGGCTCTGCCCTCATGCCGACCCTGCCAGACGCACTGTGTGCTCAGCGTGATGCGGTCCCAGTGTTCGGTCCCGAATATCCGGTTCGCTTCCTGTATGACGTACCAGCCCTCGAGATAGGAGAGGGTGCTCCCCCCTTCCTCTCGTGACTTGATGGCTTCCGCAGGCGGGGCGGTCTCAAGAAATTTCTTCTGCTTCGCGGTGAGGGTCATGGCGCTTTCGTCCTCCGGCTCAGGCGATGCGGATGCTGATCGAGGGTTTGGGCGCCCCCAGCGCTGCGCCTTCCACGGCCCGGCCCGATTTGAGCGCCTCTCCTATCGCCGCGCGATCAAGCTTCGGAGGCTGGGGCTTCCAGTAGTCGGCCGGAATCAGCGCTTCGTCCTCAATGACGACCGCGGGGGGTGACGCCCTTAGCGATACCGTAAAATCCGGCTCCACGATCCGTTTGATCTCTGCGCGCGCCATCACCTCGGTCACGAGCCGACGTTTGCGTTCTGCCCGCTCCTGAAAGCGCTCCAGGCGCTCCTTGAGGGCGTCGAGCCGTGATTTGAGGCCTCCGATCAGGGCGAGATCCTCCTCGCGCGAGCGGATAACGCCGCAGAGCACTTCGTTCAGGCGTGTCTCGCCTTCAAGCGTGTCGGCCAGCGTCTCGTCATCGAGGTCGGGGAAATCCGCAAGAAGCCTCTCCTTCAGGAACGCATGGGCGTGAAACTCCGCGGCGAGAGCCGGCGGAAGAGGTGTCGAGGGAGGCGTGCGGTCAAGATCTGCAGGGGATGCGCCAGGGCTCCCCGCGTCCTGTGTCGACTGTGGCGAAAATTCCATCTGGTTCATATTTGACCCCTTTTAATTCGGTTTCGACTGGAATCATGCCATCCTGTCTGAAGCAGTCAACTCAAAATAACTCATTTTCGAGTTAAAAAAGGTCGTTCATGATATATTCCGCCCAAATTCGCGCGGCGCGGGGCCTTCTGGACTGGTCGCGGGATGACCTTGTCGAGGCAAGCGGTCTTAGCCGGTCGACCCTCCAGCGCATGGAGAACGGCCAGGGCATCGCGCCGGGCCATGCCGGCAATGTCTGGCAGGTGCAGCAGGTCCTGGAGGCTGCCGGCATCGTCTTTCTGCCTGCGGATGATTCAGGGGGGCCCGGCGTGCGTTTCAGGTCGGCCCCTGACGGCCGATAGGGTTGTCCCCGATATCCCCGCAACCCCTGCCGCAACAAGTGGAAGGAGAATCTGGTTGCTGTGTTGGTAGCGCAGTGAGTGTCGGGGACAAGTGAGCGCCAGGTGCCGTGCATATGACGCATACCGCCCTTTGGACCGTGGTTTCGCGGGTTTCATGGATGGTTTGAGCGAATGCGTCCGGATGCGGTTTGCCGGGCTCCCTGTGGAGAACCGCGTCATGTCGCGGCGCTCCTAGGGGAGTGCCTCAACGCTCGCCTCTCCTTTGAAACGCGGAACGGGGATCGTTTCTTTGCTTGCCCGGGTTCACTTGCGGCCGCATTTGAGGTGATGTCTTTGCGGGCTCCGAGCATAAGGCAAGGGGGACACTCTCCGCCTGTGAATTACAGGCCCTCGGGACCCAAGTCAGACCGGAGCGAAGCTTTTTTGGGGTAGGGGGCACATGACCGGAAGACGGCGTGTCGGTTGGAAGAATGTTTCGAGACAGCCGCGGATTGTGCTCGGCATCGTGCTCGTCCTTTTGCTGGTTCATTTCGGCGTCATATCGATTGGCGAGAGGCCTGGGGAGAGCGTGCCTGCGCCAAAGGGCGATTCTTCTGCCGTCACCGGTGAGGCCTCCGCGATTGACGGGGACACGCTGCGGATCGGCGGGGCTAAAGTGAGGCTCCTGGGCCTGGCGGCGCCCGAGCGCCACGAGCCGGGCGGTGCGGAGGCCACGCGCTTCATGCAGCGCACGCTCGACGGGCGCGAGCTGCGGTGTGAGCTTACCGGGGAGAAGAGCTACGACAGGCTGGTCGGCCGATGTTATCTCGACGGCAGCGACGTCGCAGAGATGCTAATTGCGGAGGGTCTCGCACGTGACTGTCCGCGTTATTCCGGCGGGCGTTACGCGCGCTTTGAACAGCCCGAGGCCATGTCCCTTCCGCTCCCCGGCTATTGTGCGCCAAGATGAGAAGTCTTTTGCGATGCTCGGACCGCTATACCTCACCTTCGCCGGACTTCTCGCTTCCTCGATCGGAGCTTTGGTCCTTCCCTCATATCGGCGGGTAGGGCGCGCGATCCTGCTGGCGGGCGCGACGACTATTCTCGTAGCGCTCGTCCTCGGGTTTTTTCGCATGCTTCGAGAGACGGGCGTTCTGCCTCTTTAGGGCGAGAGGCGCGTTGCATACCGCGGGGTTCGCCATGAGCTTCGTCCAGGGGTTCGCCTTGGAGCGCTGCCGCTATTTGCGCTTCGGCGGGTTCTCCAGGAGCGTGCCCGGGGTCACGCCCAAAGACTTCGCAATCTTCTCAAGGATCGTCACGGTGGGGTTTCGGACGCCACGCTCAATACCGCTCACATAGGTCCGGTGGAGGCCGCACTCGAACGCGAACTCCTCTTGCGACCACCCTTTGTCGCGCCTTAACCGTTGGACGTTTAGCCCCAGTCGCCGCCTGATTTCCATAAGGCTAATCGGAGGCCTCTGCATACGATTAGACTACAGCCTATGAGTCACATTACGATGGCGGGATAGTGGGCTGTCTCCGCGGGTGTTCTGCCGGCGCCGTCGTACTTTCGGCTGGACTTCCACCCGATTGGAAGCAGTACTTGGGACTTGTCGAAGGAACCTGTCCGGTGGCCAAGGAAGTGCGTTGTGGAAGATGAAACCCAGGATCTTCTGAACCGGCTTTTTGCCATCGCAAGCGACATCCTGGAGAGGGCGCATGAGGTGGCCACGTCTGGTCAATCCGCCGATCTCGACGCAAAAACGGCGACCCTCTATGCGCGGCAGCTTGTAAAGGCGGCCGAGGATCTCAACTCTGTCGCCGATACAGCGAAACTCCTCGCTCGGGCGATGCTTCCGGCTCCGGCGGAAGGTGACTAACAGAGCCTGCGCTTGCCGCTGCTTTTGCGATCCGCGTGATGCGCGTCGCCCGGTCCATCCCGACTCCCCTCATCGCCTCATTTCTGCGGGTGCTCCCGCTTGGCGACTTATGCCTAATGGGCAACGAGAACAGGCCTTCTGACGTGTCCTATGAATACTAATCGTATACAGACTATGAGTAACATTTTTCTGGACTTGCCGCGCATGCTGAGCATCAATGCTTCACAAAGGCGGGGCCGGACGGGGATGCGGCCTCGCGTCGATCGGCATCGCATAGGCAGGAGGGATGGATGTCTCGAGAGCTTGACGCATCTTTTGCACGGGGGCGGTTCAACGCCGTCCTCATTCGGTCCGAGGCTTGAGCACCATGGCGGGGATCGATCATCTGATTGGACCGGGTGAGACAGTGGTCTACCGGGCGCGCTTCGGCGCGATGCGGGTCCTCTATGAGGCAATGGCGGTTGCAATCGGTCTAGGCGTCGGTGTGCTGACAGGGCCGGGCATCCTGCTCGCCATCCTCCTTCTTGGGGTCTGGTTCTATAGCGAACGCGGGCTTCAGAAGATCGTGGTGACGAACCAGCGCGTGATCCACAAGCAGGGCTGGATCCGGCCACGTGTCGACGAGATCGCGCTCACCCAGGTCGAGAGCATCAAGAATAACGGCCAGAGGATCGTCATCACCGGAAGCGGGGGGACGAAACTCAAACTTCCCGCCTATATCGCCGATGAAGCAGGGCTTGGCCGGGCGATCCGCCAAGGGCGGATGGCGCCTCAGGGGATTGCGCCTACCTATCCGCAGGGGGCCGAGGCTCCCTATGCTGCGACTGGGGCTCACCTGGTCGCCGGTTCGGCCGATCAGGCTGCCTTCTCGCGCAAGACAGCCTCTGCCTCGACGCCTCAAGAGGGCAGCCCCGGGGCCGTTTCGGCGGCGACAGCTGCGAGCAAGCCCGCGCTCTGGAAGCGCCCGGCCTTCATCGCCATCGCCTGTCTTCTCGGCTGGCCCTTCCTCGCCATGCCCTTTGTCGGAGGTGATGAGGAGTCGCGTGGGGCGGTGAACGAGTCCGCGCCGCTCCTCACGCCGCAATCCGCGCAATATGAGGGCTCCCGCATTGCAACTGCGGCGGCAAGCGAGCCGGTTGCTGTCAGAACGGAAAGCGAGCCGGTGTATGAGCCCGGCGCACTCCCCGAAGCCGTCCTCACGGTCACCGAGGCCGACACGCTCCCTTATGCACGCCGTTCGCTCGTCGTCCGCCTCTCGGACGAGATCGACGAACCGACCATCATCGAGATCGGCAAGACCCTTCAGGCAGAAGCGCCCCGCTATCGCAGCACCTATGTGGACTTCTATCTGCCCGACATGGTCGAGGGAGCCGGTGCCTGGGCCTCACTCCATCTCGAGCGAGGCAGTCCGCCGGAAGTCCTGGGCTTCGGCGATATGTCGGGACTCAAACAAGCTGCGGAGGACACCGGTAGCGGCGGCGACATCATCGGCAAGTGGCGGGACGACCGGCCTTACGTGAAAAGCCTCATGGTGATCCGCGGAACAGGCGACAGTTTCGTCCTCATCCGGACCTTTGCCGATGGTGAGGTGATGGAGCAGCGTCTCAAGGAACGTTCCACGAGCTCGGGGCGGCGCTTCGATATTTTGCCCGAGGACGGGGAGGGCTATGGCGAGTACGTCATCCTCCGCTCTGACGGTGCTCTCGCCTTTCATGACGCTGACGGGCTGATATTCGTGGCGAGATCGGCTTCCTGAGGAGGAGCGATGCGCGGAATTTCCTCGGCCGGAATTGATTTCGGAGTCGGAACGCAAGCACAATCGCCGTATCGGAGATTGCGGGCAGGGTCTTGCTCCCCATAATGAGTGCTCCACTCATGTTTGCGGGGAGAAAACATGAACGCGGAACACACGCAGATATCCGAAGCAGGAGATGGCCGCGGAGTCAAAGAAGATGAAGAGGCTGCGTGGTGGAGGTGGATCAGCATCGACCACTTCGTTGGATTTCTCGCGCGCGTCACTGCATTCATCAATCGCTATATCCTTAGATACGCACAGGCAACGCAACCCGTTACCGGAAGACGAACATGGTGGCTTACCTGTGCGGCTGCGTTGATTTGCGTAGGCATTGGAGCGGCCAGTCATGCCACTCCCGAACCGCTTTTCGGCTGGAATATTCGATATGGCCTCGCGCTTGACTCTATTCCCGAGGCATGGGCGCCCTGGTTGAGATTGGGCGTCTATGTGGTGTCGCTGATTGTCGCAAGCGCTATGCTCGCGCGCTGGATACAATCGAACGAGCAGCAGTGGTTGAAGACATCCTTCATCGAAATCCTCGAGAACGGTCAGAGCGAAGAGTCGGGGGAGGCCGATAGCCGCTCCACAGCTGCGGGAAGAAGCAGCTCGGATGGCGGCGCAGCAAACACCGATCAAGACAAGACATCGGCCGCGCTCACAGCCAACGACCTCAGGCGAGAATGGGATGAGGCAGACGAGCTGTTCGAGCCAACGGCCTTCATGCTGTTCGTGACGGCGATTAGCTTGCTGGCCATTTTTACGGCGCTCTTCCGCTCTCTGTATCTCGATTTCGATGTTTTCGATGTGGCAACAGACGCTCCCGAAAGTGCGTGGATCTGGTTTACCCTTGGCAAGTTTCTGAATTCTCTTCCGGTGCTGAACATCGTGGACGATTTTCGGTCTCCATCGGACGCAATAAAATCCATCGATATCGTGGGGGATATCGCCACCGGAACCGCGAAATTCTGCTTCGACTTTTTTGTCATCTCAATCGCGACGTCGATTGTTGTCGGCTATGCAAAGAAGCGGCGCGCGCAGGACTTCTTTGGTTCGGATACGCTCCTCGGAATAATTGCCAATTGCCGAGACGACAAAGCGAGCGGCATGCTGGAGAAAATCGCCGGGGCGCTTCGCGCGACCATTGATCAACAACCTGAGAATGTCGAAGCGATCAAGCTTTATGCTGCGTCCATTGCCGCGATCAAGATCAAGATCAAGGCCAAGGCCAAGGCCAAGGACGACCCGCGAGAGGAGGCGATCACCTATCTGAAAGATCTTACTCAAAGGGATGGTAGAGCGCACAAGGAGGCGAGACGTGTTGCTCTCGAGTCGCTTCTGCTTCTGATCGCGCCCCTTGCGAAAATCAGGCGAGGTGCCTACACGCCCGATGACCATGATATGCGCATTTTCGACATATGGTCCGATCAGGTGAGGCAGTCACCGCTAGCGGCGAGACCAGGTGGCCCGGTTGTATCTGCTCGCGTTTTCCTTTCGAGCTCCGCAGGGCTCGGAGCCGGAGCTCTTCAACAGCATCCTCGCTATGATGCGATTTCTCAGATCCGTCAACGTGCGGGCCTCATCTACCCCCTTCCTCGAGAGATACAGAGCCTCCTGCGAGCACGTGTTGCCGAAGTGGTACAGACGGCCGTTACGAGCCGAGAGATCGCACCGGGCGAAGCGCCGTCGGCAGATGCGTCAAGCTCTCGTCGTCCCGCCTATGTCGATGCATGGCTGAAGAGCCTCGTTGAGCAAAGTGATGAGAAGGTGGGGCCGGGGAGGGAGATACTGCTCGATCTGACTGAGGCGTGGCTTAAAGCCCATCAAGAGGGACATGTTTCTCATGGGGACATCAATCGCCCTCTTGTGAAGGACCTTAGAGATTGGCTGGAAAGAAACGTGAGCGTGGAGGATCGGCCCGATCTCTTCGAACTTGCATTCGGCACGTTGGACTTATCGGATGGCCGTGAGATTGCAGATATTCTTCAAGCCGCTAGCGACCCGTCGCTCACAACTTCTGAGAAAGTCAATTCAGCAAAGCTAAAGGTGGACGCGTTTCGTGCGGATCTGTTGACCGCGTTCGCCAGAGACAGTTTGAAGAGCTATGGCAATAGGCCGATCCCATATCTCTTTGAGAGGCTGGCTGCGCTCGCGATAGAAGCTGCCAAGACCAACAATGAGGCACAGTGTCGGCTTGCCCAAGCGGTGCTGCTGACAGCTTTTCGAGTATATGGGCAATCGCCGGATGTCGACCTGAGTACGCTCAATCGAAGTAATCGGCGCGGTGTCGCTGCGGCAATTCTTGCGATGCAAAAGGCAGATGTGGCGTGGATTGATTTACCTTGGCTCACCTTCATAAATTTCGACGAGCGAAGTTTTAGGAGGTACCGATCCAACCCAAGAAAGAAAAGGCAGCTCCACGACGAACGCAGAGTTCGTCTGGAAGGGGCCGTCAAGAGCTTGTTCGAAAATGCGGGGATGAGCGACGACGTGTCCGCTGTTTGCGCGTGGATCAGGAACGCCAGGCCGTTTGTGGCAGAAAAGGCGTTGGAACCGCAAGACCGGCCGCGCTGGCAGAGAATGTTCGGATGGCTTGTCCCTCTTCACCGCAGGCCTTCAATGGAGCTTTCCTAAGCCCCGAGGATGCCACCCGCTGGGCACAGCGCTTGGCGAGGAGGCGGAAGTGCTATCTGCATTCGTCCAACATCCGCCCGGCCGTACCCCGATGAGGTGCGTGCTCCACGCGAATTTGCGGAAATGCCTCCAACCGCCGAGATCCAAAAGAAAGAGCGCTGGCGCAGGAAGCCCAAAGAGAACCCGCCGCCCCGCTGGAGGCCCGTGAGTCGAATCCAGCGGTTCCTGCCGCCGCGCTTGGTGTAGGCTGGAAGACAACGAAAATGACGATGCGGGAGGCGCCCATGACGAGCGACCACTGGATGATCCTTATCATGGGGATGGCGCTTGCCTGCGGTCCCATCCTGCTGGTCTGGCTTGAGGAGCGCACCCGCGCTCGGGGCATTGCGGTGCCTCCTCTCTTTTCCATCAGGGGCTATGCGATTTCACCGCACAGTGCGTTTAGCCTGGTGATCGCCGCCATGCTGATCTATCTGTCCTACCAAATGCGCGGCATCGGTCTCGGTTTCGTGTTTATGGTCTTTGGTTTCATCGACGTGATCGTCGCCGTTCAGAACATTCGAAAATCGAAGAACCCAGCGCGCTGACAAGGCCGGGTTGTTGTCTCCCAATCCGAACGCTCAAGTTCATGAGCGATCATAGCCTATCACCTCGCGGGTGCCGGAAATGGCCGGATCGCCCGCGGGGGCGGGCGCCATCCTTCGACAATCAAAGGCTGTCAAAGCGTGGCGCACACTCCCGGGTGAGCGCACCAGGCGCGTGGTTGGCCTAATAATTGCGCAAATGAAGACGCCGCTGTCGGGGAATGAGTTCGGCCCTCGGTCGCTTGTCCTCGTGGATTGACAAATCTCGCATCAATGGATGGTCCCAGGCTTCGTCGATGAAACGAAGCGCATGCGTCATCGTATCGACCCAGTCATCGGTCGGCCCATGGGGGAAGCGGGCGACCTCATCTTCGAACGCCTCGAGCCAAGGCATCGTCTCGTGGTTTGACGGCAGGAACACGCGCCCGCTCTCGATCTTTGCACTTTGTTGCGCCGCCCGCGTGACCTTGTCGCGATCGGTCGGCATGGCGAAGAACCAATTGTAGTTGGCGCGCGCGAGATCCTCGATGATCGGTGTACCAAGTGCCTTGTTCTCGATAATGGTAACGGGCTGAGGCACCAACTTTCTGCAGTGCTCCTGGCGGTCAATGACCCATGCCAGGAGCTCCGTGTACCCTAATCGCTTGCGAGCGGCGCCCATAAGATGAATTTCCGGGCCGGCAATGCCCCATGCCGTGAAAGCGGAATAATTGGCCGTCGCGGACGCCGACATCGCCATGTCCCATGAGATCACGATCTGCTCGAACTGTCCCCTCTTGAAGCCCTTGCGGGGGTGCCGGCCGAATTGAGCAAGCTTGAACATGGCGCCTTCGGGCGCCTCGGGCTTCTGCTCATACTGCGCCTGATACTGCGCTTCTCCGATCTGTCTCCTGATCCGCTCGATCTCTTCTGGACCAAACCTTTCGGGCTGCAGCAGGGAGCCGGCGCGGCGGTGCCAGACGCGGCCCGGGCCGATCGGGACATCTTCGTCGCGCGGGGCGGTCATGGGCAGGTTCAAATGCCGCCAGCCGCCCTCGGCGATCAAACGCGCCGAGAGATCATCCGTATGAAGACGCTGCGCCGTTACGATGATCGCGCCTGTCTTGGGATTATTGAGCCGGGTGGGCAGCACGTTTGCGTATTTGTCGTTGGCCGAGCGCCGTTCTGTCTCCGATCCCGCGAGGCCTGCGTTCAAAGCCTCGTCGAGGATCATCTTGTCGCCGCCAAATCCTGTCAACGAACCGTTGAGGGAGCGGGCCATTCGGTAACCGCCCTTGGTCGTGCGCAGCTCCGAGGCGTTGGTTCGCTTCGGATCGAGCCTCGTCTTGGGAAAGGCGCTCTTGTACCAGGGGGCTTCCATGATCCTGCGCGTCGCATAGGCGAAGGAATCTGCGAGCTCGGCCGCATAGCTCGCACATATGATCCGCTGCATGGGATCGTGCCCTAAGTCCCAGGCCGGATAGGAGATGCTGACGATGAAGGATTTAAGGGAGCGCGGCGGCGCGTTGACGAGCAAAAAGCGCTCGTGCCCTAAGCGCACTTCCTCAAGCGCGTGGCACATCGCCAGCACCTCCCTCCCCGCAACAAATGTCTCACCGGGATGGAGATAGGCGAAGGCTCGGGCGACAAAGGTTGCGAAATCGCTCCGCGTCGCCTCGATGGCGAGGCTGCGAATCCTCTCACGATCGGCCGGGCCCATGTCACTCGCCTCCTTCCGCGCCGTCCAGCAATGCCTGCAGCGCCTGATAGCTCTTCAATAATGCGATGTCGGCGGGATCGGGCTTTTTCAGATCGTTGGCAGCCTCGGGATTTGCGTCGAATTCCCTGTAGAGGTTCAACATGAAGGCTATCGATTTCGGGTCCGACTTCAGCGCCCTGTTGTTGGCAAGGTGAAGAATGGCCTCGGGATTGGTCAGGTAACGCCTCTTTCCATCCGCCTCCCGGATCATGACCTTGCCGTTCGCAAGTTCCCGGACAATCGTTGCGAGGTTCTTCGAACCCTTCCGTCGTCCCTTCGGGTTCCCCGACTGGCCAGGCTTCCAGCGGTGCTCCCGGGGAGGCCGGCCGTAACCGGTCTGACGTGCCGCGTCGTCCCTCTCGCGGGGCGGTGCGGCGCGGTTTTCCCGCGCGTCCTCTGCATGGTGGTCCCGCACCCTCTCCGCCGACCTCCCGCGGGTTGCGCCTGCGCGCGCCGTCCTTTCGGGGGACGACGGCAACGCGTCTGCCCCGTCGCGCCTTCGCGATGCATTCCCCGAGCGGTCTTCATCGCTGCGCGTGCGGTGCCTCTGTCTTGTCGTCTCGGTCGGCTCCTCCACGGTGATGCGGGTCTTCCTTGCGCTGCCGCGCGGTCTCTTTACCGCGCCACGCGTCCTCTTTACGCCGTCATGGCGCTCCCTTTTGGCTTCTCCTGCTCCTCCCGCCTCTCCCGCCTCCCTTGCGGTCTTGCGCATGGCGGCCTTGCGCCTTGCGGTCTCGCGCCGTGCGGGCTCGGACCTCTCGTCCTCGGACCTTTCGGCCTCGACGCTCGCCATCTCGCGCGGTGCGGTTTCGAATTTTTCGCCCTCGGGTCTGTCTTCCGCGGGCGCGCGCGTTTCCTTCACGGCACCGCGCCTTGTCTTTACCGAAGGGGAGGGCGTCTTGCCGGGCGTGGTGTGGGCGGGCGGACCGATCCTCCTGCTTCCGCCGCGATGATGGATATCTACAGGCATCTCTCTAAAGCTTCCTCGATAAATATTTCTTCCAATCAGGTTGTGGGGGGCGCAAGCGCTGCCGATGAGGTCCGGGCGCCGCTCGCACCGTCAAATGACGAGCGGTTCGCCCGGACCGTGCGGTCCTTCACGGTCGGCCCTCGCGTCGCCGGCGCCGCGGCACGCAGCCATTCCGCGCTCCCCTTCGTCGCGGCCGGCCTGTTCGTTCGCGCGCCTCTCTTCGAGTGCGTCGAATGAGAGGCCGGTGGCCGTATGGGTCGCCCGCTCGCCCGTCAGCGCCTGCCAGCGCCTGATCGCGACGTCGACATAAAGGGGATCGAGTTCGATGCCATAGGCGATGCGGCCGGTCTTCTCGGCGGCAATAATGGTAGTGCCCGATCCCATGAAGGGGTCGAGTACGATCTCGCCGGGATCGGCCGTATCGCGGATGAGGTCTGCTACCAGCTCCACGCTTTTCGGGGTGGGATGGTCGGCGAGGGCGGCCCTGGCGGACGAGCCCGGGGTCGTGACGCCGGGATAGGTCAGCACATTGGTGCGGTCGCGGCCGTAGCGGCCGAGCTTTACGCGGTCGAGATGCGGTTCGTCGCCAAACTTCAGTACCGGGATGAGCTCATGGGCGTTGCGATAAAGACCGCCCATGCCGCCACGCCCCTTGTTCCAGACGAGAATATTGATGAGCTCGCCGCCGCAATCACGGCCAATCTGGACCACGATATCGACACCCCGCCAGTCGATGAAGAAGAAGCCAAGACCTCCGGGGATGAGATGCAGGCAGCAGTGGGGTATAACGCTGCGCATCAGCTCCGCGATCACCTCCCGATCGACACCGCTCGATGCGCCGACAAATTCGCGGTGCTTCACGGCCCCCTTGCCGGTTGCAAAGCCGCCGATGGCGCAGCCGTAGGGGAAGTCGGTAGCGGTGATCCTTGCCTTGAGGCCCGCATCGGCAAGCGGCGCATAGGACGCGGCATCGCGTGCATCGCCGCAGACGAGCCAGTGATCGCCCAAGCGGAAAATATCGCCGATTCTCGCGACCGGGGCGTCGGGCCGGATGTCGGGTACGATATCGCCGCTGTCCGCCTCGGGGCCCGTGTCGTCCAGGATGATTTCGAATTCCGCGCTGGTCATGCCCGGAATGTCGATCTCGGGGACCTCCGCGCGGATTTCCTGCAGCACCGTCCGAAAATTCGAAATGTCGTACTCGCCCTTTTCCGACAGCCGATTGAGCGCGATCCTCAACCGCTTGATCTCACCCGCGTTCAGATGATCGACGGCGATGCAGGGGACGGTTTCCATCCCGAGGCGGCGTGCGGCCTCAAGACGGACCACACCGTCTACGACTTCATTGCCTGAGACCAGGAGCGGGTCGACATTTCCGAATATCGCCATCGATTCGGCGACCTCGGCGATATGCTCCTCTTCAAGCTTGCGGATATTGATGGCGGGCGCCTGCAGCTCGCCAAGAGGCCTCTCCTCGAGGCGCAGCTGCGCGTCGGGCGTATTGCGTGCGCGATGGCGGACTTCCTCGATCCGCACACGGCTTTCGCGGTCGCGCTTCTTCTTGCGTGTATGCCCGCCAAGCTCGTCGCTCAGCGCCTTTGCGGGTGCCTTCCTCGGAAATTTCGGCTTCATCCCAACAGACTCCTTCCATCACGTTCACAGCACGATTTCCGGTGCTGCCTCGTGAACGACGGAAGAAGGATGGGGTTTGAGCCGCTCTCGGTTTGCTTCCACCTTGAGGGCCCAACCATCCGCCTTTCGGCGTTCAGTCGGCAACACCCTCCGTGGAAATCGTTGCTCGGCTGATCCAATGTTGATGGTGATCCATATGGGAGGTCAATTAAAATCTGCCAACGGATGAAATTTTTTCTGTCGTCTATGCGACCGGTCAAAGACCTGCGTCGTGTGTCGTTTTGATGCGACGTTCATGCTGTGTAGCTGCGGCGCGGTTGTTGCTCCCGGTTGCGTATGCGCGCGGCGTCGGATTTTTCTTGCGCGCTATCACGCGGCTTGCGCGACGCTTGTCGGATTTCTCTTACGCAGGCCATTCGCAGCGAGCATCGGGTCAAACAGGCCTATCGTCGGATTTCTCTTGCGCGGGCCATTCGCAGCGAGCATCGGGTCAAACAGGCCCATCGTCGGATTTCTCTTGCGTGTGGAATCACGCGGCTTGCGTGTCGCTCGTCGGATTTCTCTTGCACCGGCTGTTCGCGGTGAGCGTCAGGTCGCGCGGCTGATCATCGGATTTTTCTTGCGTGCGATCACACGGCTCCCGCGTTGCTCGTCGGATTTCTCTTGCACCGGCCATTCGCGGTGAGCATCAGGTCATGCGGCCTACCGTCGAATTTCTCTTGCGAGCGATCACACGGCTCCCGCGTTGCTCGCCGGATTTCTCTTGCACAGCACCATTCGCGGCGAGCATCTGCTCATGCAGGTTCATCGTCGGATTTTTCTTGCGCGTGTCACCGGCTTCCGCGTCGCGTGTCTGGTTTCTCGTGCACCGGAGCGCTTGGGCGCCAGCCCCACCTGCGGGGTACATTTTCTCTGCATTCGGGCGGTCTTCCCCGTGCTATCGGCGTGCAATTCCCTGCTCCGATGAACAGGGAATTTTCCGCCAAAGGGTTCAACTTGGTTGCCTTTTTCGGCGCGGCGGCGCGCAAATCCCGCCTGACTCTCCTCAAATTCCCTGCAGATTCCCTGTTCTGCAGTGAACCGGGACGCTCGGGCGTGGTTGCGTGGGCCCTCATCGCGTGGGCTCTCGTCGCGCGGGCCCCCATCGCGCCGCGGGCATTGTGTGTGCTCGGGGCGCGCGCCGCCGCCGGTGCGTGCCTCTCCGGTGGAGCGTTTTACCGCGAAACCTGATGCGGGCGCCGCCTCATGCGCGCCCGTCGGGAGAGCGGGCATGCATGGGAATGTCCGCCTCCGCATGTTCCGCGCCGAAAGCGTTCTCCGGGCGATTTGGTTTCATTGCTCCGACCTGGCCGCGCGTCCCGTGCGGCCGATCCCGTCGTCAAAGGGAGGCTTGCCCCATGCCCCGCACGACTGCGAGGTCAAAATGCCGGCGGCGGAGTAGGTCCCTCTTCATCCTTGCCGTATCGGTGCTATCTCCGCCCGGATTCCCTCCGCGGTGGATACGTCTCCCTTCATCGGAAAGAGTTTTTAATTCTCCACGGGCGCAGGCTATGCGCTCGTGAATCGCTGCCCGCCGGGCTCCTCGAGCTCTCGTGGGGTGCGATGAATCCATGAGGATGGGAGAGAACCATGTCGATAGGGAACGTGAATGCGGCAAGCGCCGCTACCGGAGATGCAGCCAAGCAGGACAGTCAGGCCCGCCGGCCAGATACGCCCGTCCGGCTCATCAGGGGCGGGAATGAGGACATCGCGATCGGCGAGAACAGCCTCCTTGAGGGGTCGTTCGAGACGCAGGGGTCGATTTTCGTCGACGGCGCGGCCGTCAATGCCGACCTGCGAGCATCGCAGCTCTCGATCGGTGCGAGCGGGCGTGTCGAAGGACAGGCGACCGTTCTGCGCGCCGAGATTGCCGGTGTCTTCGACGGCACGCTCGAGTGCTCGGGCGAGGTCATCCTGCGCTCCTCCAGCCGCATCGCCGGAGAGGTCAAATGCGCGAAGCTGGTCACGCATCGCGGTGCGGTCATCGATGCGCAAGTGCGTGTCATCGCCGAGAGCGACGAGGCGGAGGAGAAGTCCCCGCAAGGCGCCGTCATCGCTCACGCCGCGCGGGAATCCGCCATCCGTCCGTGGACGCGGCGGCGTTTCAAGCGGGCGATCCCGATGATGTCCGGCGCCGCGCTTTCCCTCGGCCTGGTGGGGCTTGGCGCGCTGATCTTCTGAGTAGGTGGCCCGCCACCTTCATCGAGGCTGGCATTTTCAAGGGAATATTGCTCTCCTCCTGTGAAGGGCTTTTCAAGGAAAGCCCCCCATCGAGGTAGGGAGCCCCGCCCTTGAAAATCGCCGAACGCTGGTTCGAAAGACGCGAGATGGGAGATGGCATCACGCTGCTCTACGAGAGCCATGTCCATCCCTTCATCCGCTGCAACATATGGTTCGTTCGGGGGCGCGACCGCGACCTCCTGGTCGATACGGGCACGGGGATTGCCTCGCTGAAGAACGCCATTACCGATCTCACGGAGAAGCCGCTTACCGCGATCGCCACGCATATCCACTACGATCATGTCGGGTCGTTGCATGAGTTCGACACACGCCTCATGCATGAGATCGAAGCGCCGCGCATGGCCGACTATCGGGAATTTGCTGCGCTGACAGCGGAGGGCTTCCCGCCGGAGCTCCGCGCCAGCCTCTCGGGCTATGGGCTCGACGACGGCAATGGCGGCGGGCTCCTCGTCGATGCCTTGCCGCATGAGGGATACTCGCTCGACGGCTACCGCGTCACCTCCACTCATGCCACCGGGCACCTCAGGGAAGGCGATATCGTCGATCTCGGAGACCGGCATTTCTCGGTCTTTCACCTGCCGGGTCACTCGCCGGGGTCGCTCGGTCTCTTCGAGGCGGCCTCAAAGACGCTTTTCTCGGGCGATGCGATTTATGACGGGCCTCTCCTCGACGAACTGCCCGATTCCGACATCGCGAGCTACTGCCGAACAATGCGCCGCCTTCGCGAACTCGACGTAGATGTCGTTCATGGCGGCCACGATCCGAGCTTCGGACGCGCGCGCCTCATCGATATCTGCAATGCCTATCTCGCGCGGCGAGGCTGAGCTTCGGGTTCTGAAGGCTCAGGCGGCGGGTGCCGCCTGGAGCTCGCTTTCGCCGTGCTCCGCCTTCCACGTTGCGACGAGGTCGCGATTGTCGTGCTGCCAGGGGTGGAAGCTCGGGCGGAACCAGTCGAGATAGGCCGGGATCGATTTGCGGAGCGGGCCCGGTTCGATCCAGAGATAGCGGAAGAGACGCGCCCATGCACGCGGGCTCCACTGCAAGCCGTCTGCCTTCAGCAGATCGCGGAGATGGAAGAACATGTTGATGTTGAAGAAGATCGTCGTCATCACCAGCGCGCGTACGCGATTGAGATAGAAGACAGGCTTCGATGAAACCGCTTTCAGCACGTCGAAGGCGACGGCCTTGTGTTCGGTCTCCTCGACGGCATGCCACATCCAGAGTTCATACTCCTCTGGCGCCGCGTGCTTGCGGAACGTTTCGCGTTCCTTCAGCAGGCTGTCGGCAAGGATCGCGGTGAAGTGCTCAAGTGCTACCGTCTGGCCAAGTTGGGCGCGGGGCGGCATCAGAATGCGCATGAGCTTGATCATCCGCTGGGAGCGCTTCTCGATCTTCTCCATGGGATAACCCTGAGCGGTGATCCGATCATTATAGGCCTGATGCTCGCGGGAATGGATCATCTCCTGCCCGAGGAACTCCTTGATCTCCGCCAGCAGCTTGGGATCGGTGATCTTGTGCTTCTGCATGCGCACCGTGTCGCAGAAGAAGCGCTCGCCTCCGGGAAACATTGCCGAAAGCGCGTTGAAGTAGGCGGTGACGACGGGATCGCCATCATACCAATGCCTCCGCTCGCCGGCCTTGAACTGCCGGTTCCTGGTCTTGAAGGGAAGTTTGCTGCCGCTCTGGGGGGAACCCGGTGCTGCCTCATCCGAGGCCGTCGCGCCGATATCCATGGGAGTCCTCCTGCCGCCAAAAATCTTCCCTACATCTTTGTTAGAAGATACTCATCTTCAATAGCGGGTCACAAAATCTCACAAATAGCTGCCGGAATCCCGGCTCTACCTTCGTATCTATCTGCAGCGGGCGGCGTGGGAGCCCGGTGACTTCGATCGGGAGCGAGCGGCGTTCATGAAGATAAGGGTAGGGAAGTACCGGATTCCGGTCCCCAGAAGCCGCGTGGGGCGGATTGGCGCCGGCGTCAGCCTCGTCATTCTGGGCTTCATTCCGGGTCCGCCGGGGCCTGCCGCCATCCCTGTCGGGCTCACTATCCTCACGCTTGATCATCCGCGCGGCCGCCGCTGGCGGCGCGTCACCATCGTGCGGGTGGGACGCCGCTGGCAGGCGATACAGGCGAAAAGACAAATGCGCCGCGCTGGAAAGCGCGACGCAGTTATCGGTGGAATCGATCCGGAAGGTGGCCGGTGAGACTCTTCCTCAGCAGGCGCCGCGACGAAGCAGCACGGCGGGGAAGGTCTTGAACATGATGGCGATGTCCTGCCACAGCGACCAGTTCTTTACATACCAGGCGTCGAGTTCGACGCGGCGTACGTAGGTCGTTTCATTGCGGCCGCTTACCTGCCAGAGGCCGGTGATGCCGGGCTTTGCCGAGAGGTAGTATTCCGCATCCTCGCCGTAGCGCAGCACTTCGGCGTAGGTCACGGGGCGCGGGCCGACAAGGCTCATCTCGCCGCGGATCACGTTGAAGAGTTGCGGCAGTTCGTCGAGGCTCGTCTTGCGCAGGAATTCACCCACCGGCGTTACGCGCGGATCGCTGCGGAGCTTCTGATCTCGGGCCCATTCGGCGGCGCGCAGCGGGTCGTTCTCCAGCACTTCTTTCAGGATCGCGTCGCTGTTCACATGCATTGTGCGGAACTTGCGGCAGTGGAACTCGCGGCCCTTTTCGCCGACGCGGCGATGACCATAGAAAGCCGGCCCGCCGTCGAGACGGATCAGCATCGAGACGATGCCGAAGAAGGGCAGCAGCACGAGCAGCGCCACGGAGGCGACAACGAGGTCGAAGCTGCGCTTCAGCAGACGCGCCAGCGGCCGGTTCAGATTGTCGGCGAGCGTCAGCATCACGAGGTCGTGGCTGAAGAAGTTACCGGCCTCGAGCGCCAGCGCGCCGATCCCCTTCACCGGGGGCACGATCGAGAAGGCGATGCGGGCGCGATGCAGCGCACGCAGAATGTTGTCGAGGCTCGCCATTTCCTCGGGCGAGGGGGCGAGGACGACGAAACGGGCGCCATGCCGCTCGCAGGCGAGCTTCAGCGCGGCGGAGAGCTGGCCGCCCGCGCGATAGAGAAGGCTCGACGGATCGGAGGCATTCCGCTCGGAGGTGAGTTCGGCCAGATCGAGCGTGCCGGCCACTTCGTAACCGAGATAGGGCTCGTCCTCGAGCACCTGGGCGGCCTCGGCGGCGTTTTCACGGGAACCGATGATGAGCACGGGCGCGGTCCAGCTGCCGTACCGCTTCAGGACATGTCTCATCCCGATACGGGCCATCGGCACGAAGAGGAGGGCCCAGATCCAGGCCTGGAGCAGCCAGAGGCGGGAGAAATAGTCCTTCACGATGTACTGAAGGAAGCCGTCGACCAGCGCGACGAGCGCGATCGCCTTCACGATCTCCTTCGCCTCCGCCCAGAAGGGAGTGCGCTTCGAATAGTGACCCTTGGCCGCCCACCAGAGGATCGGCAGCATGGCAAGGAAGCCGATGCTGACGAGGCGGCTCGAGAGCTCGCCAGCCTCGATGGCGGCGAATTCCGTATTCAGGACCTGCACATTGATGCCGAGTGCGATGTATCCCGCGACGGCTTGCGCCAGCGCCAGCGCGCCCAGATCGCCCAGCAGAAGCATGAAGCGGTCGGCTAGCGGGGTGAGGCGCGTGCCCGTGCCCCGGCCTTCACGATGGGTGCTTTCGAAGCCGGCGATGCGGGGTCCGGTGACGGGGGTCACCCTCTCGAATGCCTGTATGTCCTTGTTCAGTGCAGTCACGATGCTCACGCCAACCTGTATCCGAATGCGACAGTCGGTTGGGGAGAGCGCAAGTAGCGCGCCAGTGCATTTCGTCTCGTTTTGAGCGTGCGGTGGCGGCCAATCCGCCAAATTTATGCCAATGCGTTAAGAGATGGACGGTATAGTTAATTTACCGCACTCGCGGCAGGCAAACGAACCGGGGCGATGGGGAAATGGTCTACAAGACGGAACAGGAAAATTTCTGGTCGGGCGAATTCGGAGCGGCCTATATCGAACGCAACAAGGGCGAGCGGCTGATCAACGCGAATATCGTCAAGTTCAGCCAGGTGTTGCGCTCGGCGCCCGGCGTCTCCTCCGTGGTCGAGCTCGGATGTAATATCGGTCTCAATCTTCAGGCGCTGAACAGGATCAACAAGGACTTCCAGCTCTGCGGGTACGAGATCAACGAGATCGCGGTGGGCAAGGCGCGCGAGCTCGGCATCGCCGACATCGTGCAGGGTTCGATCATCGAGCCGCTTTCATCCGGCAGGCAGTACGACCTTGCCTTCACGTCAGGCGTTCTCATTCACATCAACCCCGATGAACTCGGCAAGGTCTATCAGAACCTCTACGACCTCTCGAGCCGCTACATTCTGGTTGTCGAGTATTACAATCCGAAACCCGTGACTGTGAACTATCGCGGTCATGACAACAGGCTCTTCAAGCGCGATTTCGCAGGTGAGCTGATCGACAAGTTCGGCCTGAAGTTGAGGGACTACGGATTCCTCTATCACCGCGACAATTACTTCCCGCAGGACGATCTGACCTGGTTTCTGCTCGAGAAATAGAGCGGGGTGTTCAGGCTTCGCGTTTGCGGGCGGCTGTCGCGCAGAACAGGCTTTTCACGTCCTGAACGATAATCTGTCCGAGTGCGGCGAGAATTCTCAAATTGGCGCGCAGGCGCCGGTCAAAGCGCGGTGCGTCCTGCCTGCGCGTGCCGCTGACGTCAAGCTGCCGGAAAGCCGCCCCGCGTCTGATCGAGTTGATTGCCAGTTCCGTGCCGATGGAGTTCGTATGATCGAAGCCATGATTCTCCACGGCGAGCTTCAGATCATATCCCTTCATTCCGCAGAGAATGTCGCGTACGCCGAACCTTAGCCTGATGTAGAGTCCCATGACGATCTCCGCAAAGCGCTGCTTGCGGGGGCGGATGCCCAGCACCAGCGGCACACGGTCTTCCGTGAGCAGGGATTTGAAGCCGGCAATCAACGACGGGTCGTGCTCGCCATCCGCATCCATCGTGATGGCAAAGTCGAAACCCAGTTCGAGCGCTTTCTCGAAGGCACGGTTCAGTGAACCATCATACCCGAGGTTGGCTTCATTACGGACGACAATGGCGCCTGCCTCTGCGGCCCTCTTCCCGGTTTCGTCGGGCGAGGCATCGTCGACCACGATGACGTCGGCATGGTTACGCGCCGCCCTGACGACGGGCCCTATCGTGGCTCCTTCCCGGAAAGCCGGAATCAGGATTGCTGTGCGAGGTCTGTCCACAGCAGTTCCTTTCCCGCTTCCTTGCTGGTTGCAAGACGCTTCCCGACTACATGCGAGAGCGCATCGGGCGAAACGGCGCCCTCGGGGCAGGGCCGGAGGGCTTCGAGGTGGTCTTCCGAAAGAAGCGTTCCCGCGTCGAGTGCGGTCTTGAGCCTCAGCGCGCGGCGCTGGATCACCACCGTCTCCGTCTCGTTCCTTTCGATCCGTTTCACGCCGTCGCCGAGAGCGGCCTCGAGTTCGCGCGTCGCGTCGACCATGGCGCGCCATGTCTGCGGGTTGAGCGCGAAGGAGTGGTCCGGGCCTTCGCGCGAATTGTCATCGGTAAAATGTTTTTCGACCACCCGGGCGCCGAGCGACACGGCGCCGAGAACCGCGGCATGGCCGGGTGTGTGGTCCGAGAAACCAAGCACCATTCCCGGCCAGCGAGCGGCGAATGTCTGCAGGACGCGGAGATTGACATATTTGAAATTCTCGGCGCTGCCGGTGTAGTTGGTGTTGCACTGCATGAGGCAGAGTTGCCGGTTGTGCCGCAGAGTCAGCTCCACCGCCGCCTCGACCTCGGCCATCGTTGCTGCTCCTGTCGCCAGAAGAACGGGCTTGCCCGTTCGTGCGATGTGTTCGATCTCGCCGTGATAGGTGATGTCGCCCGAGCCGATCTTGAAGGCGGGAACGATGTCGCGAAACATGTCGACCGCCTCGATGTCGTAAGGCGTCGTCATGAAGTGGATGTCTGCCTTGCGGCAGGTTTCGAGCAGTTCCGGCGTCCAGTCGCGGCGCGTGTGATACTGGTCGTAGACTTCGACCACGGATTTCTTCCATTTCGCCTGATGCGAAACCTGGCCTTTTGGTCCCTCGAAACCGACCTTGCTGACGATCCTGTCCGCGAGGAAGTGCTGGAATTTGGCGCAGTCGGCTCCCGCCTCCTTCGACTTCCAGATCAGCTCCTTTGCGCGGCCCAGATCACCGTCATGGTTGGCGGCGATGTCCGCTATGAAATAGGCCGGCGCATCGAGAGATATCTCATGCGTTCCGATGCGAAGCGATGTGTCGTACTTCATGGGACGATTTCTCTTTGTATTGCTGCAGAAGGGAAGCAACCACTTCTGCAAGATTCGGCAGCGGGTATCCGAGAACGGCTTCGGCCCTGCGGACGTCGAGCCCGAGACAATGAGCGCGAGGTGTCGAAAGCATGCGGACGGAGCCTGTTTTCGCGGCGGTCAGGCTCAGGCCGCGCTGACGTGCAATCTCGCGCACGAATTGTTCCTTTGTATACACTTCGTGTGCGGCGAGGTTGTAGAGGCCCGATGCGCCGGCCTCCACCATGTCGAAGGCGGCGCGGACGAAAGCCGTCACATCGATCGACGAAGACCATGCATCGCTGAAAAGCGTGACTGGCCTGTCGTTTTCGACCGTATCGATGGCCCATTCGGCGAAAGTCGGCTGCTCCCAGCCTCGAGCGCCAACGATGCTTGTGCGAAGGACGAGAGCGTTTGCCGCGGTGAGCGCGAGCGCTTCGCCGGCAAACTTGCTGCGCGCATATTCGTTGACGAGAGATACGGGCGCCATCTCGTCATGCGCTAAGGTGCATCCTTCCGTGAAATACTGGTCCGTCGAAATGTGCAGGAGTCTTCCACCCGTCGCCTTGGACCACGCGGCAAGAAAGGCGAGAGGGCGCGCATTGACGCGCCAGGCGAGAGCGGGGTCGCGCTCGCAGAGATCGATGTCCACGAGCGCCGCGCAGTTGACCACGAGATCGGGCCGTTCGGCGTCGAGGAGGGTGCGAAGGGCCGCGTCATCCGCAATATCCACCTGGATCGGGGCACCGCGTCTCGCTGCCTCGCGCAGTTCGGCGCCCCGGCGCCGCGCTTCCTGTGCGACCGCCTGGCCCAGCAACCCCGTGCTGCCCAGCAGGAGCGTTTTCATGCGGGTCCGTCCTGTTTGGTCAGCGCTGCCGCCGCATGGCGTTCAGCGCCGAAATGCCTTCATTCTCTTCGCATACACGCAAGGTTTCTTCCCATGACGGTATGCCCGCTCCGAGCAGCGGGAAGAGCGCTCGGCAGAATTCGAGATCTTCGGGGTAGTCGAGCGTCCAGCGCAGCTTGCCCAGTTCCTCGCTCGGCCCTTCAAGCGAGATACGCCTGATTTCCGGTGCCCGGCGCAGCCAGGGCGTCACATGCTCGCGATCATACGGATCGCTTGCTTCCTTCCAGTCGCGCTCCATGGCGCTCCACGTGAAGGCCTCGCAGTCGAGCCCATGCGGGTAGCGGTGAACGAAGTTGTTGGCCGCGTAGTCTGCCGTGGGGTCGGCGAGGAGCGCGGCGAGAACTTCGCCGCAAAGGCCCGGGTCGATCAGCGGGCAGTCGCTCGTCACGCGCATGATGACATCCGCGCCGAGATCGCGTGCGGCCGTGTAATAGCGGTCCAGCACGTCATATTCCGAGCCGCGCGCCACGGTGGCGCCACAGGCTTCCGCTTCGGCGGCGACCGGCTCCTGCTCGGGCCCCTCCGGCACGGCGCAGCAGACGATGTCGATGCCGGGAATGGCCGCGCATCTCGTCAGGACATGCCGCAGCACGGTCGCGCCCGCCAGGTCCTCCAGGACCTTTCCCGGCAGGCGGGTCGATGTCATGCGGGCCTGAACGATCACGACATTGGGCATGGCGGTCTTGATCTTCCTTTGCGGCCGGTCAGGCGTCGGCGCGGGCGTTATAGGTCTTGATTTCGTCAACATTCAGGAAGTGCGGGTTGGTGCCGGAGCTGTATTCGAAGCCCTGCGGCACGATCTCTCCGCGCTCCTCGAGGTTGTTCGTCAGGTAGTCGACGTCGCCCCGGAAGAACTTGATTGTCGGACGGATCACGAAGTGGTCGCTGAACTCGACCGTCAGATGCGAATCGTCCGCCGGACACATGGTCTCGTGGAGTTTTTCGCCCGGCCTGATGCCGATGACCTCCTGCGGGAGCCCCGGCGCCATGGCCTCCGCGAGATCGGTGATGCGGACGGAGGGGATTTTCGGCACGAATATCTCGCCGCCATGCATGCGCACGAAGTTCCGGATCACGAAGTCGACGCCTTCCTGCAGCGTGATCCAGAAGCGCGTCATGCGCGCATCCGTGATGGGCAGCGAGGACGCGCCTTCGGCAATGAGCTTTTTGAAGAAGGGGACGACCGAACCGCGGGAGCCGACGACATTGCCGTAGCGAACCACGGCAAAACGCGTCTTCTCGTGGCCGACCATGTTGTTGGCGGCGACGAAAAGCTTGTCGGAGGCGAGCTTGGTCGCGCCATAAAGGTTGATCGGGTTCGCGGCCTTGTCGGTCGAGAGGGCCATGACCTTTTCGACGCCTTCCGAGATCGCCGCCTTGATGACGTTCTCGGCGCCGTGAATGTTCGTCTTGATGCATTCCATGGGGTTGTATTCCGCCGCCGGCACCTGTTTCAGCGCCGCCGCGTGGATCACGAAGTCGACATCCCGCATCGCCTGGCTCAGACGCTCGGGATCGCGCACATCGCCGATGAAGTAGCGCATCTGCGGTCCCGAGAATTCCTGGGACATCTCGTATTGCTTCAACTCGTCGCGCGAAAAGACGATGATGCGGCGCGGCTTGTGATGGTCGAGAAGGGTGCGGACATATTTGCGGCCGAAGGAGCCGGTGCCGCCTGTGATGAGTACGGATTTGTTGTCGAACATCCGGGTTTTTTCGCTCTCGTTTGGGTGCCCGATTCATTGCACGATAACCCTAACGGGGCCTTAACCATGATGGCGAGCATCGATTGCGGGGACCGCGCCGGGCAACCTGCCCGGGGGGAGGATGTTCTGTTCGATCTGAGAGAATTCCGGCTGCCGGACGGGCGCGAGCTCCTGCTTTACGGCCGCGCGCCCCATGTGGGGGAGGCGCGGGACAGCCTGCCGCCGGCGCCTGCTTCGGGCGGCGCGCATCTCAGGTGGCATCCGCTGCGGCGCGAATGGGTCGCCTATGCCGGTGCGCGGCAGGGCCGGACATTCCTGCCGTCGGCCGCCTCCTGCCCGCTCTGCCCCGCGGCGGAGGGACGTCTTGGCGAAATCCCCTTCGACCGGTTCGAGATCGCCGTCTTCGAGAATCGCTTCCCGGCCTTTACTGCCGGTGCCGTTCCCCCGGCCGAGATTTCCGGTGTCGAGACCGCTCCGGCGCAAGGGCGCTGCGAGGTTGTCGTCTTCTCCGACGATCACCATGCCGGGCTCGGCACGCTCTGCGAGGACAGGCTTGCGCTTCTTCTCGATGTCTGGGGCGCGCGGGTGAGGGCGCTGGGGGAGACCTACCCTTATATCTTTCCCTTCGAGAACAGGGGCGAGGAAATCGGGGTGACGCTTCATCACCCTCACGGTCAGATCTATGCGTTCCCCTTCATTCCTGCACAGGTGCGCCGCGCGGCGGAAGCGCAGGCCGAAGCGCCCGTCATCGAGCGCCTTCTTCGCGATGCCGGGAATCTCGTTATCGAGGAGGCCGAGGCGGCGGTCGCGCTTGTCCCGCCCTTCGCCGTCTATCCTTACGAGACCTGGATCGTGCCCCGGCGGCGTGTAGCGGGTCCGCAGGCGCTTGACGATGCCGAGCGGCAGGCGATGGCCGGGCTGCTCGGGCGCGCGGTACGCCGTCTCGACGGACTTTTCGGCACGCCCATGCCCTATATCCTCACGGTGCAATGCGCGCCGAAGGGCTTCGAGGCGACGTTCCACATGACGATCGACATTCGCCCGCTCCGCCGCGACGCAGGCAAACTCAAATATCTGGCCGGTGTGGAGCAGGGAACGGGCCTCTTTCTCGCGGACGTGCTGCCGGAGGATGCGGCGGCGCGGTTGCGTTCCGTGCCTGCCGGGGAGGCGCCATGAGAACGGCCTTCAGGGAAGCCTTCGGACGCGTGCCCGAGGCGGAGGGGAGGGCGCCCGCCCGCGTCAACCTCATCGGCGACCACACGGATTATGCCGAAGGCTTCTGCCTGCCCATGCCGCTTCGCTGCGAAACACGGGTGATGATGGGGCGCGCCCCTGCCTTCTCCGCGCGGAGCGAGGGGCATCCGGCTTCGGAGTTCGATCCTTTCGGCCCGCCGCGCGGCGACTGGACGGACTATGTCGCCGGGCCGCTTGCCGAGCTTGCGGCGGCTGGCGTCGAGGTGCCGCCGGTCGCGGTGTTCGTCGCCTCGAATATTCCGCAAGGAGCGGGTGTTTCCTCCTCGGCCGCGCTCGAAGTCGCCGTCATACGCGCCGCGCTTTCGCTTGCCGGAGCCTCGCTCCCCGATGCCGAGGTCGCGCGCCTGGCGCAGCGGGCGGAGAACCGTTATTGCGGGGTCAATTGCGGCATTCTCGACCAGATGGCGTCGGCTGCGGGCCGTGCCGGCGAAGCCCTGCTGCTCGATTGCCGGACGGGGACGGGGCGGCTTGTCGGTGTGCCGCCCGCCTTCCGGTTCCGGGTCGTCCATTGCGGCGAAGAGCGGCGTCTCGCAGATGGCGCCTATAACGAACGCCGCCGCGCCGTCGAGGAAGCGGCATCGCTCCTCGGGTTGTCCGCGCTCCGCGACGCCGCGCCGGCCGATGTCGAACGCCTGCCGCCTTCCGTGCGGCAGAGAGCGCGCCACGTCGTCGCCGAAAACATTCGCGTGCTGTCGGCGGTTGCTGCGCTGGAGGGGGCGGACTTGACTGCCTTCGGCCGCCTGATGACCGAGAGCCATCGCTCGCTGGCCGCGGATTACGAGGTCTCGACGCCGGCACTCGACCGGCTGGTCGACGCGATGCTTGCTGCAGGCGCGGCGGGCGCGCGGTTGACTGGCGCAGGTTTCGGCGGATGTGCGGTCGCGCTTCTGCCGCCGGATACCGATGAGACGGCGTGGTGGAAACAGGTCTCTGAGGCAAATCCGCAGGCATGGCTTGTCCGCGGTTGAACGGACAACATTGCCTGGGTCCCGTCAGAGCGTTTCGTCTTCTTCCGCGTGCTGCGCCAACCGGTCCAGGAAGCGATAGAGGAAGATGCCCGCCGCGACGGCGATGATGGTGAAGACGACCGTAGGGTCGAGCTGCTGCGGGACATACGGGTCCGCGGCAACGAGCAGCATCTTCGCTCCGACCTCTTCGTAGTGGCGGTCCTTGAACGGCCATACCGCGAGCAGTGATCCGCCAAGCACGCCAATCACCGTCAGCAGCGTCTGACGATAGAAGTGTTCGAGCATCCAGCTGATCGCCCGGGAGAAGAGCAATGCGCCGGTCACCACGCCTGCCGCCAGTGGGCCGATGAAGGAGAAGTCGAGCTTGCCCAGCGCTTCGATTGCGTCGGTATATTTGCCGAGGATCAGCAGCACGAAGGAGCCGGAAATGCCGGGCACCAGCATTGCCGCTGCCGCTGTGACACCGCAAAGAAAAATGAACCAACTGGCGTCGGGCGTGCGCACGGGCACCAGGATCGCAGCAAGAAGGCCGAGAAGGACACCAAAGGCGATCCACAGGCCACCGGTCACCCCCTTCAGATGCACATGCGACAGCAGGCCGACAATGGAGGCCGCAATCAGCCCGAAGAAAAAGCCGAAGGTGATTTCGGGAAAGTTCGTCACCATCATCGACAGGGGGATGATCCGGCTGAAGATGATGAGCGACAGCAATACACCGATGCCGATGGTACCGAGAAAGAGCGCGTCTGCATGCCGCGCCGCCGCCAGCACCTGCCGCCCGGCCAGGAGCCGCAGGAACTCCTTGTCGATATGGGCGATCGCGCCGATCAATCGCTTGTAGACGCCGAGGATGAGGGCCATCGTGCCGCCGCTCACGCCTGGCACGAGGTCTGCCGCACCAATGCACATGCCGCGCAGTATCTGTCGCGTGGGGTTCACGTTGTCCCGCCCGTCCGGGCTGAGGCGATCCGCGAAGCGTATCCAGAATGAAAGCGCCCAGTCCGTCGGCTTCAATGCGATGCGATAGATGTACCAGGGGATTGGTGTCCCTGCCGCGATCGCGATCGTGATGAGCGTCATTGTGCCGCCGCCGATGGCGGCATCCGTTCCCCAATGCGCCCCTGCGGCGAGCCGCGGCAAGGTGAAGAAGACGGCGATCGTTACACCGGCAAGGCCGAAACGCCAGTTGAAGCCGAGCCACCAGAAGACGGCGAGCACCATCGTTACCGTGGCGCGGCCGCCCGGAAAACTCGCATCCGAGCCTTCCTTGGCAACAGACCATGGAATGACGCTCCGGATCGAGTTGAAGCCTTCGAGGACGAGCGAGGGCGACAGGCGCGGCCAGGAGACGATGAGACGCTGGAGCAGGATGATCGCCAGCAACATTGCCGTGATCGTCAGGCCGAGGGCGAGGCCGTGCCGGAAGCGCGCGAAGTCGCCGGAGCCGATATAGTAGAGGTAAATGCTGAGGATCATCAGGCTTGAGAAGACGTCGAAACGGCGTCCACCGGTCAGCGCCCAGATCGTCGCCCAGATGTCGCTCGCACCGACCGTGCCGTTCATGACCCGGAAGACCCAGATGTCGAAAAGGTCCCACCATTCGCGCGTGACGGGCCACATCCACGACGCGAAGAGCAGGACGCCGGCGGCGGTCCAGCCGGCAAGCGGTCCCCACCGCCATTCCTTCGGCAGCGCGAACTCGCTCTGATTTTCGCTGGACGTCATCAAGGTCTCCGGCCTCGTCCCCACCCCAGAATCACCGTGGATTCTATAGTGCTGTCGGGAATTTGGCACAGGATTCGGGCACGCGATGTTCACTGCCAGGCTGGCAGCCATCCGTCATGCGCTTCGATCAGGTCGTCCACAAGCGACCAGATTTCGTCGAGCGAGAGTTCGGCCGCGGTGTGCGGGTCCATCATGGCCGCGTGATAGATATGTTCGCGCTTGCCCGTGCGGATCGCTTCGACGGTCAGCGCCTGCACATTGATGTTGGTCTGCATCATGGCAGCCAGGTGCGGCGGCAGCTTGCCCACCCTTGTCGGCGTGATGCCGTTCGCGTCGACAAGGCAAGGCACTTCCACGCAGGTTCCGGCCGGCAGATTGTCGATGAGCCCGTCATTCGCCACATTGCCGTTGATGACGGCGGGCTTGCCGGTTGCAACCGCGCGCATGATCTTTGCGCCATATTCGCCGGAGAATTTAACGTCCAGCCGGTTCGCGGAGACGAGGTCGCGCTCCTGCGCCTCCCAGGCCGCGATCTGTTCCTCGCAACGGCGGATATATTCGTCGAGCGGAATGTTGAACTTCTCGATCAGGTCCGGCCGGTCGCGCTTGATGAACCAGGGCACGTATTCGGCGAAGTGTTCGCTCGATTCGGTTACGAAATGACCCGTGCGCCGCAGGATTTCATAACGCACCTTGTTCCATCCGGGTTCCTCGCCGCGCGCGGCGATTTCCTTCAGCTTCGGATAGAGGTCCTCGCGCGTGCCGTCGGGAAGCTCGCGCTCGAACCTGGTGTAGAAAGCCATGTGGTTGATGCCCGCGCACTGGTAGCGCAGCGACTTGTAATCGACGCCGAGGTCCTTCGAAAGTTCGAAGGCGGTGCCCTGCACGGAATGGCAAAGGCCGACATGGCGGATGTCTGGCGCAAGCTCGTTCAGCGCCCAGCAATTGATCGCCATGGGGTTCACATATTGCAGCATCAGCGCGTTGGGGCAGACCTCGCGCATGTCCTTTGCGATGTCGAGCAGCACCGGCACGGTGCGCAGGCCCCGCATGATGCCGCCGACGCCGAGCGTATCGGCGATCGTCTGGCGGAGGCCGTATTTCTTCGGAATCTCGAAGTCGGTAACGGTGCCGGGCTTGTAGCCCGCGACCTGGATCATGACGATGACGAAGTCGGCGCCCGCAAGCGCCTCGCGCCGGTCGGTCGTCGCGACGATCTTCGGGGAAACGGACAGCGCATCGGCGATTTTCCCCGCCACCACGGCGGAGGTCTTCAGCCGCGCCTCGTCGATGTCCTGGAGCGCGATTTCGCAATCCGCGAAAATCCCGTTCAGCAGGATGTCGCCCACCAGATTTTTCATGAAGACGGTGCTGCCCGCCCCGATCATGCAGACTTTCGTCATGCCCGTGCTCCCTCTTTTGCGGGTGAGCATCGGTCGGGGCGGGCGCGCTTGCAAGCGGGGCGGTTTCCGGCAAATTTGATGCACAAAAGAGGGAGGTCCCATGCCGCAAGCCAGTCCGAAGGCGACCGATGTCTCGATCGGCGTCTGCTACTACCCCGAGCACTGGCCGGAGGCGGTCTGGCCGGAAGATGCGCGGCGCATGCGCGAGGCAGGCATCTCGCGCGTCCGGATCGGCGAGTTCGCCTGGTCGCGGCTCGAGCCGTCGCCCGGCGAATATGATTTCGACTGGCTCGCCCGACCGAGCGTATCGCGAGGTGAAGCAGCTCTCGGCCGATCTCGCCGCGCTCGGACCGCTCGGTGCGGCGGCCCCTGCGAAAGCCGCGCTCGTCTTTTCCTACGAGGCCTCGTGGTTTCTGCGGGTGCAGCCGCAGGGGCGCAACTTCTCCTATATCGAGCAGGCCTTCGCCATGTACCGGGCGCTCAGGCGGCTCGGTCTCGATATCGACATTGTCGGGCCGGAGGCGGCACTTTCCGGATACGCCCTCGTGCTCTTGCCCTCCATGCCGCATGTACCGGAGCGGCTTGCCGCCGAACTCGTGCGCTTCGAGGGGACGGTCCTTGCCGGGCCGCGTGCCGGCAGCCGCACGGCCTCGCATCGCATTCCGGACAATCTCGCGCCGGGGCCGCTTGCCGGTCTCCTCGGGCTTCGCGTGACACGGGTCGAGAGCTACCGCGCCTGGAGCGCCGTTCCCGTCCGCTACGAGAATGAGACGTTCTGCTTCGACCGTTGGCGCGAATTCGTGGAACCGTCAGCGGGCACGGAGGTTCTCGCGGAAACGGAGGACGGGCATCCCGCCCTCACGCGCCGGGCCCGTGCGCACTATCTTGCCGGTGCGCCGGATGAAGCGCTGCTGCAGCGGATCGTCGCCCGGCTGGCGGGGGAGGCGGGGCTTGTGACGCTTGATCTTCCCGCCGGACTGCGGACGCGAACGCGCGGGGATTATCGCTTCGTCTTCAACTACGGGCCGGAGCCTGCCGACATCTCGCCGCATTTTCCCGCTACCCGGTTCGAGCTGGGCGGCGCGCGGCTCGAGGTGGGCGATGTCGCGGTCCTGTGCGAGGCCGGTTAACCAGCCCGGCAGGAGCCGTCTGCGAAAAATTCCGGGCCGTGCTAGCGTCCCGTCCATGAGTTCAGCCCGGGGGCACCTGATGCGTCTTTCCTTTGTCTTTTCCGGCCGTCGCAGGCTGCGTCTGGCGGTGCCCGCCATGGCGATGCTCGCGCTCAGCCTCACGGGCTGTGCCGCCGATGCCGCGCCGGAGGATGCCCGCTTGCCGCTTCCCTCTCCCATTACCGAAGACGCCGCCTTCGCCGACTGGCTCACCGCCTTCCGTGCCGATGCGCTCAAGGCCGGTATCGAGCCCTCGACCTTCGACCGCTCGCTCGCCGGTATCCGGATCGACTGGGACGTGATCGAGGCGAACGAAGCGCAGCCCGAGTTCACGAAGCCGGTCTGGGAATATCTCGAAGGCGCGCTTTCCGACACGCGGGTCGCGAAGGGCCGCGCGCTGCTGGCCGAGAACAAGGCACTGCTCGACCGCATCGAGGCGCGTTACGGTGTCGACCGTCATGTGCTGGTTGCGATCTGGGGACTCGAATCGAACTATGGCTCCTTCCAGGGCAAGATGAGCGTCGTCCGTTCGCTGGCAACGCTCGGCTTCGAGGGGCGGCGCGTCGAATATGGCCGCACGCAGCTCATCGCCGCGCTGCAGATCATCCAGAACGGCGACATCACGCCGGAAGGCATGACCGGCTCCTGGGCGGGCGCGATGGGCCACACGCAGTTCATCCCGACGACCTACAACGCCCATGCCGTCGATTTCGACGGCGACGGGCGGCGCGACATCTGGAACTCGCATGCCGACGCGCTTGCCTCCGCCGGCCACTATCTCGGCCAGTCCGGCTGGAAGACGGGAGCGGTGTGGGGCTACGAGGTGAAGCTCCCGGAAGGCTTCAACTACGCGCAGGCCGACATGTCGATTTCCCGTCCCGTCGCCGAATGGGCGAAGGCGGGTGTCATGCGCATGGACGGGCGGCCTTTCCCGAGCGGGGAGATGGGCGAGAAAGCCTCGATCTTCCTGCCGTCCGGCTACCGGGGTCCGGCCTTCATCGTCATGAACAATTTCCGCACCGTGCTCGCCTACAATGCCTCCACCTCCTATTCGCTGGCGGTGAATCTTCTTGCCGACCGCTTCAAGGGGCGGGGCGAGATCGAGGGGAACTGGCCGCGTGGCGACCGTCCGCTCGGGCGGCAGGAGCGGCACGACCTGCAGCAGCTTCTCAGCGACCGCGGCTACGACACCGGCGGGGTCGACGGCATTATCGGCTTCAACACGCGCAAGGCCGTGCGCGCCTATCAGGCGAGCCTCGGCCTGCCCGCGGACGGCTACCCGACGCACGACCTGCTTCGGCGCCTTCGCGGGCGTTAGCCGCAGCTCTGGGCACATTGCCTCTTTTCGTGGCGTTCCTTTGCCCGCCGGGCTCGCAAAACTGGTCGCGGCAAGGTGTCTTCTGCCTGCAATTCGCCTGAATGACCGGTTCGCGAGCATGGCATCGCTTTTGCTCTCCCTATAGGCTCAAAAGGCAGAGCAAAAGCCACACTGGCAGGAGAGTCGATGGCGCACGCCATCTTTGACGAAATGGGAGGACCGGGCGGCGATGTCCGGCAGGCATACCGCAAGCTGCAGTCCTGGCTGGAGGAGACGCCGCTCGACATCCTCACGCTGAGGCGCGAGGAAGCCGAAACCTTCTTTCGCCGTATCGGCATCACCTTCGCGGTCTATGGCGAGGGCGGCGATCCCGAACGCATCATTCCCTTCGACATCATCCCCCGCATCATCGAGGCGGCCGAGTGGCGGCTCATCTCGGAAGGGCTCATCCAGCGCGTGAAGGCACTCAACGCCTTCATTGCGGACGTCTATGGCGGGCAGGAAATTCTCCGCGCGGGCCTCGTTCCGCGCGACCAGGTTCTCCTCAACGACACCTATCGCTACCAGATGCAGGGCGTCTCTGTGCCGCAGAATGTCTATACGCATATTGCCGGCATCGACATGGTGCGCGTCGGCGCGGAAGACTTTTATGTGCTGGAAGACAATTGCCGCACGCCGTCGGGGGTCTCCTACATGCTGGAGAACCGAGAGATCACGATGCGGATTTTCCCCGATCTCTTCTCGCGCTACAACGTCGCCCCGGTCGATCATTATTGCGACGAGCTGATGCGCACGCTCACCTCGGTCGCGCCGCGCAACTGTCCGGGCGAGCCGACCGTCGTTGTGCTCACGCCCGGCATCTACAACAGCGCCTATTATGAACACTCGTTCCTCGCCGACCAGATGGGCGTCGAACTCGTCGAGGGCCCCGACCTCTATGTCATGGACGACATCGTCTATATGCGCACGACGCAGGGGCCGAAGCGCGTCGACGTGATCTACCGGCGTGTCGACGACGAGTTCCTCGACCCGCTCACCTTCAGGCCGGATTCGGTTCTCGGCGTTGCCGGACTGATGAATGCCTACCGCGCGGGAAATGTGAACCTCACCAATGCGGTGGGCGCGGGTATCGCCGATGACAAGGCGATCTACACCTATGTGCCCGGCATGGTGGAGTTCTATCTCGGCGAGAAGCCGATCCTGAAGAACGTGCCGACATGGCGCTGCGGCGAAAAGGACGATGCGGCCTACGTGCTCGATCATCTCGCCGAGCTCGTCGTGAAGGAGGTCCACGGCTCCGGCGGTTACGGCATGCTTGTGGGGCCGAAATCCACGAAAGAGGAAATCGAGGCCTTCGGCGCAAGGGTGAAGGCCGCGCCGGAAAAATACATCGCCCAACCCACGCTCGCGCTTTCCACTTGCCCGACCTTCGTCAATGAAGGCGTCGCCCCGCGTCACGTCGATCTCAGGCCCTTCATTCTTTCTGGTGCCGACATTCGCGTCGTGCCGGGCGGGTTGACGCGCGTCGCCATGCGCGAAGGATCGCTCGTCGTCAATTCGAGCCAGGGCGGCGGCACGAAGGACACCTGGGTGTTGAAGGACTAGCGCCATGATGCTTGCCCGCACCGCGGACAATCTCTACTGGATTTCGCGCTATATGGAGCGGGCGGAGAATCTCGCACGCATGCTCCGTGTCACCGACCGTCTCTCGCTCATGCCGTCCGGCACGGATGCGGACGGGTCCGAATGGCAGTCGGCCGTCATCGTCTCCGGCGCGGAGGAGGACTTCTACCGGAAGCACGAAGAGGCGACACCGGAGAACGTCATCTCCTATCTCGCCTTCGATACAGAGAACCCGTCGAGCATCCGCAATTGCATCGAGACGGCGCGGCGCAATGCGCGCGCCGTGCGCACCGCGCTCACCACCGAACAATGGGAATGCCTCAATTCGGCGTGGCTCGAACTGCCGCGCTGGAACGAGACGCGCGTGCGCGGCAGCGGCCTTCACCGCTTTCTCGACTGGGTGAAGGACTGTTCGCTGCTCTTCACCGGCGGAACCGTGGCGACGATGCTTCGCCGGGACAGCTTCTATTTCTCGCGGCTCGGAACCTTCATCGAGCGTAGCGACAACACAGCGCGCATTCTCGACGTGAAGTACCATGTTCTGCTGCCGGAGCATGCCGAAGTCGGCGGTGGCATTGACTACTATCAGTGGGCGTCGATCCTGCGGGCCGTTTCCGGCTATCGCGGCTACAATGCCGTCTACCGGGAAGGCTTGAAGCCCTGGCTTATCGCCGAGTTCCTCGTCATGCGTGAGGAAATGCCGCGCTCGCTCATCAGTTGTGCGGCTGAGATCAAGGAGTGCCTGGACAAGCTCGGCGAGGAATACGGCCAGCGTCACGAGTGCCACCGTGTCGCCGGCCAGATCTATTCGAGGCTGCGCTTTGGCAAGGTCGAGGACATATTCCGCCAGGGGCTGCATGAGTTCCTGAGCGAGCATATCGAGACCAACGATCGCCTCGGACTGGAAATCAGCCGCAGCTATCTTTTGGGGTAGTATGCGGACATGCGTATCAAGATTCGCCAGGAAACGACCTACCGCTATGCGGTGGAAGCCAATTACTCCATGCAGGTTCTGCGCGTGCAGCCACAGGACAGCGATGCGCAGAAAGTGCTGTCGTGGCAGCTTTCCGTGCCTCCCTTCGCCAAACTCACCGAAGGGCGGGATGCTTATGACAATCTTTTCCAGACGCTCTATATCGACCGCCATCACAGCGAGGTCACGCTGAGCATTGCGGGCGAGGTCGAAACGGCCGATGCGAGCGGCGTGGTTCGCGGCACGGTGGAGCCTTTCCCGCCGTCCTTCTTCCTTCGCCAGACGGATTTGACCGCGCCCGACGAGGCAATCCGGACGCTTGCCGCGGAGGCGAAGCGGCTTTCCGACGGTTCGGCGCTCGACTTCGCGCACCGGCTGATGGGCGCTGTCCGCGATGCGGTCGATTACCGGATCGGAGAGACCCATGCGGCAACGACCGCTGCGGAAGCGCTTTCCCACTCCTACGGCGTCTGCCAGGACCATACCCATGTCTTCGTTTCGGCGGCCCGCGCGGAGAGGCTGCCGGCGCGCTATGTCAGCGGCTATCTCTGGGACGACGTGGACACTGAATATGAGGCTAGCCACGCATGGGCCGAGGCTTATATTGATGGCCTTGGCTGGGTCGGATTCGACGTCGCCAACCGTATCTGCCCGACCGACGCGCATGTCCGTGTCGCTTGCGGCCTCGATTATCTGGAGGCCGCACCCGTTCGCGGGCTCCGGCGCGGTGGCGGCGAGGAAACGATGGAAGTCCGGCTTCGGGTCGATGCCGGTGCTGCCCAGCAGTGAGCGGCAAATGAAATGAGACCGGCGCGGACGCCGGCGATATCTGGAGACGAGAATGACTTATTGCGTCGCGCTTCGGCTTGAAGGCGGCCTCGTGATGCTGGCGGACACGCGCACCAATGCCGGCGTCGACAATATTTCCACCTTCCGCAAGCTCAGTATCATCGAGCATCCGGGCGACCGGGTGATCGGATTGATGACGGCGGGCAATCTCGCCGTCAGCCAGGCCGCGATCAACATGGCGACGGAGCAGGGGGTGCGGGTGCGCGGCTCGGACGAGCTCGAGACGCTGCACACGGTTCCCACCATGGTGCGCGCCGCGCAGCTCATGGGCGAGGCGGTGCGCGAGGTCTATCGCCTCGACGGTCCCTCGCTCGAGGCGCAGTCGGGCGAGTTCAGCGTCTCGATCCTGATGGGAGGGCAGGTCGGCAATGGCGAACTCCGCCTCTTCCAGATCTATTCTGCCGGCAATTATATCGAGGCGACGGAAGATACGCCCTATCTCCAGATCGGCGAGCACAAATATGGCAAGCCCATCATCGACCGCGCCCTCACCTATGGCACACCGCTTGCCGACGGATTGAAGCTCGCGCTGATCTCGATGGATTCGACCATGCGCTCGAACCTCTCGGTCGGCATGCCGATCGATCTCATGGTCTATCGCCGCAATGCGCTCAAGGTCGCTCTGCAGCGGCGCATCAAGGACGATGACGAGTATTTCAAGGGGCTTCGCCGCTCCTGGTCCGATGCCCTGACCCAGGCCTACCGCGCCATTCCGGGTCCCGGCTGGGAATTCTGAGGCCCGACTAATCCCCACCTTTCCGATCCTGCTCCAGACTGTCCGCCGGTTTCATCCGGACAAGGAGCAGCTTCATGTCTTACATCCTGCGGTCCGCCGGCTTCACGCCCGGCGGCTCCCCCTCATGGCCTCTTTCCCAACCGCCCTCCTGGCGGGGTTTCGCCGGTGTCCCGGCGCCGGGCTTTTCCGCCGGCACGATCTGGTGGCAGCCGGGCGACGTTCTCGCGCTCGACTTCGTCAATGGCCGCTATATGCGTGAAGGAGGGGCCGCCTCTCTTGCAGCGGTTCTTTCGGCCTCGCGCACCTCGCCCGCAACCTGGTTCACGCAGGCGGACGTTCTCCGGACCTTCGCCGCAAATGCCCCGGCGATCACGGATCGCGGGCTTTATGCCGGCGAGCAACGCATCAACAAATGCCGGAATTTCAACGCCAACCCCACCGATCTGACGGGCGTGGCGAAGGCCGGCAATGCCGCCGCCACGCTGACGCTTGTGGACGACACCGCCGAACTTGCCGCCGCGGGGCTTGGCGAAGTTTGCACTTCCGGCATGGCGTTCAAGCTCGACAACTCGGCAGGCGCAACGAACGCGCAAGCCTATGTGACGGGCAACAGCGGCAACACGAATGTCCACACCATGAGTGTCTACATGCGGTCCACAGGTTCGGTCCGCATGGTGCTTTCCTCTTCGGGCGGCACGAACTGGACGGGTCCGGCCGTCTATACACGGCTGAGCGCAACCGTTACCCCGGCAAACTCGTCGCAACAACTCGTGATCGAGGCTGCGGCGGGCAAGATCGTCTGGTTCGTCCTCAACCAGCTCGAGGAAGCAATCTTTGCCTCGCCACCCATCGTCACGGAAGGCGGAACCGGCACCACGCGGCTGGCCGACGCCGTCACGATTCCCGATTTTGCAGCGACGGCGGCGGCGTCCGGATTAGAGGGCGGGTTTGCCGGGGAGGCGATCGTTGACGTAACGAGGCTCGCGGACGGTACTTCCCGGCTTCTTTGGGATTTCGGCGCGGGTATTTCGGACCGCGCCTGTCTCGGAATAGCACCGGACAATACGGTGGAACTGAGCGTCAAGGCCGCGGGCGCGGGGCCGGTGCTGAATACCGCCGCGCTTGGATCGACGGGGCAGTACACGCTCGAATGGCAGGTTCTGAGCGGCGCATCGGCCATCAAGGTGAACGGTGCCGTCGCGGCGAGCAGCAGCGCTACCTTCACCATGCCGTCGTTGACCGATGGCTATATCGGTCAGTCGCGGAGCGGGGCCTCGCATCTCAACGAGGCGCTTCGCGAACTTCATCTTCGAGGAGCTGCGGCATGAGCGAACTTCATCGCTACACGATCCGGGCCGGAAGCCGCGCCGCCCTCATCGCTGTGCTGGATGCGGCTCAAGCGGGCAAGGCGCGCCCTTTCCTCATGCAGGACGAGACCGGCGATACGCAAGTCGATGCGAGCCGCATCCGCTATCCCTATGAGGAGATGACGGCGGGCGAGGTCGATCCCGAGACGGGCACTTGTCTGACGCCGCCCGCGCTCACGGGCTTCTGGCTTTGCGAGGTCTGGCTTGAGGAACCGGATGCCGAGCTCGCGGCGCTCGCGGTCGTCTAGCCCGCCGCGTTCGCGAAAGTCGGCAGGTCGAAATAGTCGCGCCAGACCTTGATCTTGCCGCCCTCCATTTCGAAGACGCCACAGCAGGGCAGGGCGACCGGCTTGCCGCCAACCTTCATCCGGTCCACACGCTCGGCGATCACGAGGTCGCCGCGCGAGACGAGATTGACGATCTCCCACTTCGCGTCCGACCAGTTCGCGATGAAGCCGGCGATGAAGCCCTTGAGCGCGGCGTGGCCCTTCACGGGGTCGAGCATCATGTTGTGGTAGACACCGTCTTCGGCGAAATAGCCGACGATCTCGTCGGCGTCGAGCCGCGGCCAGGCGTTCACGAAGTCGCGGACCGTCTGTTCGTTGTCGCTCATCTCTTTCCTCCCCAAAAACATTCGGGGCGGTGCCTGGTATGCACCGCCCCGTCTTCTTTCGGTCCTCAGAAGTCCGAGAACTTCTTGCCTTCCGCGACAATCTTTTCCAGGAGCGCGGCGGGCTTGAAGTCGTCGCCCATCGTCGCCTGGAATTCCTTCATCTTGGCGAGCACCTTGTCGGCGCCCACCGTGTCGCCATAGAACATCGGGCCGCCGCGATAGACGGGGAAGCCGTAGCCGTTGATCCAGACGATATCGATATCGGACGAGCGGATCGCCTTGCCTTCCTCGAGGATCTTCGCGCCCTCGTTGATCATCGGATAGATGCAACGCTCCAGAATCTCGTCGTCCGAGATCTTGCGGCGGTTGATGCCCTTTTCGGCCGCATAGTCGAGGATCATCTTCTCGACGACCGGCGAGGGCTTCGCGTTGCGGTTCTCGTCATAGTCGTAATAGCCCGCGCCCGTCTTCTGGCCGCGGCGGTCCATCTCGCAGAGACGGTCGCGGAGCGTTTCGCCCTTCGACTTCTCCTTGTTCCAGCCGATGTCGAGGCCGGCGAGGTCGGACATGGCGAAGGGACCCATCGGCAGGCCGAAATCGTAGAGCACGCGGTCGACGTCCCACGGCATCGCACCTTCCATGATCAGCTTCTGCGCTTCGCGCTGGCGCTGGGCGAGAATCCGGTTGCCGACGAAGCCGGGGCAGACGCCGACAAGCGCGGCAATCTTGCCGATCTTCCTGGCGATCTGCATCGACGTCGCGATGACGGACTTCGAGGTCTTGTCCGCGCGCACGACTTCCAGAAGCCGCATCACGTTCGCGGGCGAGAAGAAGTGGAGGCCGATCACGGCTTCCGGACGCTTCACCGCCGTGGCGATTTCGTCGATGTTGAGCGCCGAGGTGTTCGTCGCAAGGATCGCGCCCTGCTTCACGATCTTGTCGAGCTTGCCGAAGACGTCCTTCTTCACGTCCATGTTCTCGAACACGGCCTCGATCACGAGGTCGCAATCGGCGAGATCGTTCATGTCGAGCGAGCCGGTGAGAAGCCCCATGCGCTTCTCGACCTCTTCCATCGGGAAGCGGCCCTTCTTCGCCGAGTTCTCGTAGTTCTTGCGGATGACGCCGAGGCCCCGGTCGAGCGCGTCCTGCTTCGTCTCCACGATGGTGACGGGCAGGCCGACATTGAGGAAGTTCATGGCGATGCCGCCGCCCATCGTGCCGGCGCCGATGATGCCGACCTTGTTCACCGGAATGATCGGCGTGTCGGCCGGCACATCCGGCAGCTTCCAGACCTGGCGTTCGGCGAAGAAGACATGGCGCTGCGCCGCCGACTGCGTGCCGGTGACGAGTTCGCGGAAGAGCTTCTGCTCCACCTTGACGCCTTCATCGAAGGGCAGGTTCACCGCCGCCTCGATGCACTGGATGTTGTATTCGGGTGCGAGGAAGCCGCGGAACTTGCGGGCATTGGCCTTGCGGATATTCGCGAAGATTTCCGGCTTGCCGCGGGCCGCTTCCACCTTGTCGTTCAGGTCGCGCACCTTCTTCAGCGGGCGCTTCTCGGCGACGATCTTGTTGGCGAAGGCAACCGCGCCCTCGCGCAGCTTGCCTTCTTCCGCGAGTTCGTCGACGAGGCCCATTTCGAGGCACTTCTTCGCGCCCACATGTTGCCCGGTCGTCACCATTTCGAGCGCCTTTTCAGGGCCGACGATGCGCGGCAGGCGCTGCGTGCCGCCCGCGCCCGGCAGGAGGCCGAGATTCACTTCCGGCAGTCCGCATTTCGCCGAAGGCACCGCCACGCGGTAGTGACAGGTCAACGCCACTTCCAGGCCGCCGCCCAGCGCCGTGCCGTGGATCGCCGCGACGACGGGTTTCGGCGCATTCTCGATCATGGCCTGCGCGTCGAAGAGGCTCGGGCCCTTCGGCGCCTTGCCGAATTCGGTGATGTCGGCGCCCGCGATGAAGGTCTTGCCCTCGCAGATCAGCACGATGGCCTTCACGTCCGGGTCGTCGATCGCCTGCTTGATGCCGTTGGTGATGCCTTCGCGCACCGGCGCCGAAAGTGCGTTCACGGGTGGCGAATTGAGGGTGACGACGGCGATGCCGCCTTCCTTCTCAAGCGTGGTGACGTCGTTGATCGCTGTCATGGCGCTCCCTGCCTTTTCGTTCTGGATTGTTGGCCGGGATTATAGCGCCGGGATGCGAGGGCGCCAGACGAGGCTTGGTTCCTGCCTGTGCAGGACTGATCCGGGCCGGTCAGGGGGTGAACAGGGCGAGCGGCGTGATAGGATCGCGAACGGCGTAACGAGGAGGCAGGCGCGTGGCGGAGAAGCCGGAAAAGCAGAGCCCGGAAAAGCGGACCCCGGAAACGCAGACAAGGGCGGTGGGGCGGCCCCGGAGCGGCGATGCGGCGGCTTCGGGCGATCCCCGCGCGGATATCATCGCCGCCGCTGCCCGCCTGTTTCGCGCCAAGGGCTTCGCCGGGGCCTCGGTCCGCGAGATCGCGGCGGAAGCCGGGCTCCGCAAGGCTTCGCTCTACTACTACTTCCCCTCCAAGGAAGAGATCGTTTACGCCATGGTCGAGGACGTGCTTGCGCCCGCGCTCGACATGCAGAAGAAGCTCGGCCGCGCCCCCCTCTCGGAGGCCGCGCGGCTCTTCCTCTATCTCCGCTTCGATGTCGAGATGCTCTGTGCCGCGCCTTACGACTGCACCTGGCTTCTTTCGCAAGGCAATCTGAGCGATGCCCGCATGGCGGCCTATGGGAAGGAGCGCGAAAAGCTCCTCGCCTGGCTCCGCGCGCGGCTGCGCCAGGGCCATGCAAAGGGCGAGTTCGTCGCCTGCGATGCCGCGACGGTCGCGAAAGCCCTGCTTGCCGCAACGGAATATTCGGTCACCTGGGCCGAGCGCGAGGACCGCTTGGCCATGCGCCGCACGGCCGAGGAAGTCGCCTCGCTCCTTCTGCGCGGCGTGCTCGCGCAGGGCCGCAGCCTCGACGAGGTGAAGGCGGAAGCAAACGCGTAGCGCCGCTCCTCGTGTGACTGGATAAGAGCCGGAAGATAGAGACGCTGTGCGCATCTTTCTGGATTCCTGGCCCGCGCGTCATACATTAAGGATGAGGCCAATTGGGAGGAAATCCATGAGCGACGAACAAATAGCCGTCGGGCGCGACTACACGCGAAAGAACGCCGATCTCGCCGCGCGGTGGAAGATCGACGTCAACCGCGATCCCTGCTCGATCCCGCTCGAGGAACTCGACCCCGCGCATGACGAGCTTTTCGCGGCCAACAGGGTGCTGCCCTATTTCGAGCGGCTGCGGAAGGAAGATCCCGTCCATCTGAACGATACCGGCCCTTATGGCCGTTACTGGTCGATCACCAAATACGAGGACATCATGTTTGTGGACACGAACCACAAGCTGTTCTCGTCCGACATCCGCAATGGCGGTATCCGTCTCGGCGGACTGCCGCTCGAAGGCGAGCCCGACCCGCTCACCTATCTTCCCATGTTCATCATGGAAGACCCGCCCAAGCATGACGAGCAGCGCAAGGTCGTGCAGCCCATGTTCACGCCGCAGAACCTCGACGCGCTGGAGCCGGTGATCCGCGAGCGTGCGGGCCTCATCCTCGACGAATTGCCGCGCGGCGAACCGTTCAACTGGGTGCGCGAGGTTTCGGTCGAGCTCACGGGGCGCACGCTGGCGACGCTTTTCAACGTGCCGCAGGAAGACCGCCACAAACTCATTCACTGGTCGGACACGGTGGAGCGGATCGGCGATCCGGAATATTTCGAGACGCCGGAAGACGCCTTCAAGGAGCTCTGGACCTGCTGGGAATATTTCGATGCGGTCTGGAAAGACCGTCTCGCCAATCCCGGCTCCGATCTCATCTCGCTGCTGGCGCATGGCGAGTCCACGAAGAACATGCCGCCGAACGAATATCTCGGCAACATGCTGCTCCTCATCGTTGGCGGCAACGACACGACGCGCAATTCCATCACGGGCGGCGTGCTCGCGCTCAACCAGAATCCGTCGGAATATGACAAGCTGAAGGCCGATCCCGGCATCATTCCGAACATGGTGTCCGAGATCATCCGCTGGCAGAGCCCGGTCGCGCATATGTGCCGCACGGCCATGGAAGACGTGGAAATTCGCGGCAAGACGATCAAAAAGGGCGACAAGGTCGTCATGTGGTACGTCTCGGGTAACCGCGACGACGAGAAGATCGAACGCGCCAACGAATTCCTGATCGACCGCGAAGGCGCCCGCCATCATCTTTCCTTCGGCTTCGGCATTCATCGCTGCATCGGCAATCGCGTCGGCGAGATGCAGCTCCGGATCCTCTGGGAAGAGATCATGAAGCGCTTCAAGAGCGTCGAAGTCGTGGGAGAGCCGAAATATCTCCGCTCCAACTTCATCCGCGGCATCACGGAGCTGCCCGTCGTCGTGCACCAGTAGGACACGGCGGGACTTTTAAGAGTATCTTCCTTCATCTCCGTCATTGCGAGGAGGCGAAGCCGACAAAGCAATCCAGGAGCGGCGGGCACATTGCTCGCGGCTCCTGGATTGCTTCGCTTCGCTCGCAATGACGGGAATGGTTGACACTTGGAAAAGCACGCCCTAATTTCGACCGAACGGTCGAAATTAGGGAAATCCCATGCACGCCTCGCTCGAAAGCCTCATGCGGGAAGGCCGCGCCGCTGTCCTGCGGCCGCTCGCCCAGGCATCCACGCTGCCTCCTGCCTTCTACACCTCGCCGGAGGTCTTCGAGATGGAGACGGAGCGCGTCTTCCGGCGCAACTGGGTTTCGGTCGGCCGGGCCTCGGAGATCCCCAATCCCGGCGACCGCTTCCGCATCGACGTCGCGGGAGAGCCGCTCCTCATCGTGCGGGGGAAGGACGGCGAAGTGCGCGCGCTTTCCGCTGTCTGCCGTCACCGCTGGATGCTGCTCGGCACCGGCGCGGAAAGCTCGGCCACGATTTCCTGCCCCTACCACAAATGGACCTATGCGCTCGACGGCTCGCTCATGGCCGCGCCCCTGATGGAGAAGGCGGAAGGCTTCGAGCATGAGAATTGTTCGCTGCCGTCTTTCGGCTGCGACGTCTGGAACGGCTTCATCTTCGTCAATCTGAGCGGAACGGCCCAGCCGCTCGCGCAGTCGCTCGCGCCGCTGGCGGAGGAGTTCGCGCCCTGGAAGATGGACGAGATGGAAATCGTCGGCCAGATCGATTTCGACCAGCCCTATAACTGGAAGGTGCTGGTCGACAATTTCATGGAGGCCTATCACCACTTCGCCATCCATCCCGAAACCTTCGAGCCGAACTATCCGGCCGCGATTTCCCGGGCGGAGGAGACGAATGCGCCTTATGCGGCCCTGCGCATGCCGCGTGAAGGAAACGCGCTGTCAGACACGCTTTTCAAGCCGCTCGACGGCATCCCCGATCGCGCGCGGCGCGGCTTCTCCGTCTTCAACGTCTATCCCTCGATGCTGCTCGCCGTGCTTGCGGACAGCGTCGTCTGGTACCGCATGGAGATCGACGGCGTGGGCCATTTCAAGCTCACCGTCTATCTCCTCGCGCATCCCAAATCGCTCGACGTGCCGGATGTCGAAACGCTGAAGACCTTCCTGCGCGAAGGCACCTTCGCCGTGCATATGGAAGACATTGGCGCTTGCGACGGCGTGCAGAAGGGGCTGATGAGTGGCGCTGCTCGGGCCGGCCGCCTCAGCCACCTCGAAGGCGCGATCCACGAGCACCAGAAATGGCTCCTCGGAGAACTCGGACGGGAGTGAGAGGGAACACTCAGGCGGCGTCTGCCTCCGCCTGCTCGTCCAGGGCTTCCTTCACCGCCTCGGGAGCGCGCTCGATGAGCCGCACAAGGGTACGTGCCGCCCCACGAGGCTGGCGGGCTCCCTGTTCCCATTTCTGTAAACCGGAAACGCTGGTGCCCATGAGTTGCGCGAACTCGGCCTGCGTCATGCCAAGAGCCTTCCGGGCTTTCTTGACGTCGACAGGCTTGACCTGACGCATCTGCACGCCCGTCTTGCCGCCTCTGGCGTGCTCGCGCGCTTCCTCCATGGAGGCAATCAGTTCCTTCGCGAAGTTGCTCATGACAGTACTCCTATGATGCTTGTCCAGCGGTTATTGGCCCGTTGGCGATTTTGAAGTTGGGGAAGTCCTCGAAGACCCACCTGTTTTTCAAAGTGTCGAAGATGATCTTGAGGAGTTTTCGGGCGGTGGC
>Ga0098035_1000110_pt1 | contig 46356 bp, 33 predicted proteins | sample 3_EtaG_FD_75046 | JGI IMG/M metagenome (GOLD analysis project Ga0098035, IMG submission 75046) | Marine viral communities from the Subarctic Pacific Ocean - 3_ETSP_OMZ_AT15126 metaG | ecosystem: Environmental > Aquatic > Marine > Oceanic | place: Pacific Ocean | collected 2015-01-07
CCGTTGTTGTAGGGGTGGGCATGTAAATCAGAAAATAAAGCTATCTTCATACACAGGTCCAGTAGGCAACACAGTAGCCGTTTGTCTCACAGAAACCACGCCAACAATGGCCATAACCACAGACTGAATCATGATCGCACTCTATATCTGAGTTACGCTCTTCTACACTGTGTAACTGCTCAGAAGATACAAACGGAGAAAATATAAATAATAAAATTATAATATAGTGCATTATATAAACTTTTCCTTGCCTCCTCTAATATGACTGATTTGTCTTTCTACGACCGAAGCTAAACTCTTCTTCAGAGTTTCTTCCATTTCTTTTACATCAGACTCATAAGTCTCTTCTGAGTCCAATTGAGATCGAATAGATAAATCAACCCGAAGGCTCTCATAGTTACCAAGGTTAATAGTACGCCCAATAGAGAGCGTCGTTTCTAACACCTTCATACATACCACCTAACGGAGTCTAAATCAACTCCTTTCTTAGTACCGACTCAATTAATTCTGCTGTATCTTTATTTTCTTCTAAATATTTAACTGCTCCAGCTCTGCCTTGTCCTATGGATTCCCCATTATACTTGAACCAAGCACCACTTTTCTCAATCAATCCTTTCTCGACGGCCATATCTATAATGTCACTTAGCTTATCGATACCCTTACCAAAGATGATATTTACGTAGGTTTCTTTAAACGGAGGAGCACATTTGTTTTTGACAACTTTCACGCGCACTTTATTACCAATCACATCTTCCCCTTCTTTGATAGAAGAAGACCTATGAATGGAAGCTCTTATAGAGCAATAAAACTTGAGTGCATTACCACCTGTCGTTGTCTCTGGGTTACCAAACACCACACCGATCTTCTGACGGGTTTGATTAATAAACATTAGACATGTACGAGTTTTACTCACTACAGCCGTAAGTTTACGCAAAGCCTGAGACATCATTCGGGCTTGCAAACCCATATGGTTTTTCTCCATGGAACCTTCTATTTCAGCTTTTGGTGTTAAAGCCGCTACAGAATCCACCACGATCAAATCTACGATGTTAGCTCTCACGATATCTTCAATGATATCTAGTGCTTGTTCTCCATAATCTGGCTGACTAAACAACAGCTTGTCTGTATCAATCCCAATCTTACTAGCGTAAAAAAGGTCTAATGCATGCTCTGCGTCAATGAAAGCGGCAGTACCACCCTGACGCTGACACTCCGCAATGGCGTGCAATGTCAGGGTGGTCTTACCAGAGCTTTCGGGACCATAGATTTCAACAATCCGACCCCGAGGATATCCACCAATCCCGAAGACATAATCAATTCCCACAGAACCCGATGAGATAACTTCAATATTTCGATGGGGACTATCCCCCATCAACATTAAAGAACCATCTCCATGAGTCTTAGAAACATTACTCATAAGATCGGATAAAGCTCTAACCGTATCAGACGCTGGAGACGCTGGAGAACGAGTAGACTTATCTTTCTTTGAGTTGCTGCGAGTATTAGTAGATTTCAATTTCATGATTTAACGCTTCGCTGCATTTTTCAACGCATCCAATTTCTTCTTCATTTCGATTTGTTTATCAGAATCAGAATCATCAGAGAGGATATCATCCCACTCATCCTTCTCCTGAGTCTCAAACTCATCATCATCCGACTTAGCGTACTTAGGAACAGCAGTCGCGGTAACACTTGAATCTACAAAGTCATCATCATCAGGGGGCTCTTCTTTGGTTTCGAGATGAGCCGTCGCTGGCGCTACGGGTAAAGGCAAACTCGGACGACTGTTACGTGGATCCCAACTACCATCCCAAATCAATTGCTGCTCTTCATAGGTATAAAGTTTTACCGGAAAAGTATTATCAAGATCGTATAGATGGGATAACGCTTCAGGAACCTCCAACTCGGTGGGTTTTGCACCGATTTGAAGATCGTAACGAGTCCAGCCCTTATCTCCAGCCGAAGAAACTAAAGATGCATTGATTTTAAAGTTTCTACCACTTTCAGGATGAGTCAAATCACCGTAATCCGCATCGCGAAAATACGATCTGACTTCTTGAAACAATTTCCAAGAATACTGCCAAATCAGAACCTTAGGAGTGCCGTCCTCGTTCAATGGATCTTTAACGTCAATAACGTTACTAATGACGCTTACAGATGTCTTCATGCGTCGAGCTAATTCTGCTTGACGAGGATCACCTGAGTTAAAATACTCGTTCACCTGCTCACAGAAATAACAAGGTAAACCCTCACCATGCTTCTTCGCACAGGCTAACGGAGGATTATTATTACCATGACCAACCGGGATACCCCAGTGTTGACCACGAATCCGATAAAAAGACGATTCCGTTGGTCCACGTAATATACGGAACACACGCGGTTGACCCACCTGTACTTTCAAACGCTGAATGCGTTTACCACGACCAAAGCGATTATCGTCTTCTGCCATCTTATCTAAATCTAAACTTACAAAATTATCAAATTTACTCATTTTAGTTTTCTCCACTAAGGATTGTCGGTTCATTAAATGTTTTACGGTGATCAGCCCCAGCGTTTATCAACGCTTGTAATTTGTGACTGAGCGCACCACAAGTCGCCTTGAACAATTGCTTGTTCTTTCTGGCATCGATTAAATCAAATTTTATTTGTTGGTACTCCTTGTTAGTAATTACTGTGTTTCTAATCTTAGTCTCGGTTGCTTTTTCTCCTGCTGATTCAAAGTCCATTCGGACTTGCCTATCCAAAACTGCATAAAGTCTATCAAGCTGATATTCAATATGCTTCTCGCACCTCTCAGCTTCTGCCATGAGGTAGCCATACGCAGCACTCAACTCCGATTGCCGCATAAACTCATTATGAATGTTAGATTGATCAATTTTGACATCATTGACGGGGTCTAATTCTGTATATAATCGCGTGAGGTCGAATGTCGCACCGTCAATAGTCATTCCGTGCTCAGCCTGCTTCTCTTCCATTATTTATACTCCAGCTAATGGTTTCTTATCTCCCCAAGATATATCGCTGTAGGATATTTCAGCATAAATGGGGACTTTAAACTGCCAATTTTCAAATGCTTGTTTTATGGGAATTAGTAAATCAATCTCCTCTTTATGTATGTAGAAGACAATCTCATCGTGAATGTTCATGACCATTGCCGAACGTTTCTCTTTTAATAGGTCATGGCATCGTCTCATTATGATTTTGAACATGTCGGCTGCAGAGCTTTGGATTACAAAATTGACTGCCTGTCTATACCCACGCTCGCGTTGCCACCCTTCAATGTCTGTGTTCGTGAGAAAATCAAGGTGCCTAACCCTACCAAAGTAGTTACGTACATAACCGTTCTTCTTCGCTAATGATTGGTACTTCTTAATAAAGGACGCAACGCCCACATAACGAGTCAAATACATATCAATATAATGTTGGGCCTGTCCCACATTTATGTCCAACGTCTCAGCTAACTTCGTTGGCCCAATCCCGTAAATGATACCGAAGTTAACAGGTTTTGCAATAGTCCGTTGATCTTTTGTGACGTCTTCTATGTCGACGGCGAAAATTTCCGCAGCGGTACGTGAGTGTATGTCCTCATCATACGTATACGCATGCATAAGAATAGGGTCTTTACTATAGTGCGCCGTCAATCGCAACTCAATTTGACTAAGATCGATAGGAACAATCAAAAAATCATCAGAGGGGGGTACAAATGCCTCTCTGATTCCTGTTGAGCGCGGGATAACCTGGAGACTTGGACTGCGACACGTTAGCCTGCCAGTTACAGCAACTGCCTGACTGTAACTACAGTGAATTCGACTCCCAGCATCACAGTACTCACGTAAGGGATCAGTATAGGTATTCTTATTTTTATACCTATCTCGATATTCTAATAGTTTAGCTACGAAAGGAAAACTCCGAGATATACCTTTCAAAGCTTTCCTGTCAGTAGACATCTTACCTTTGGGAGTATACTGATTTGTATGAATCCCTTTATTCTGTAGAACTTTAGAAAGCTGACTAGGACTATTTAAATCGAAGTCACACCTAGCCATTTCTATTACTTGAGAATGGAGGTCGTCTATTTCCTTATTCAGAAATTTAGATTTATCCATTAATAAATCTTGGTCTATATAAACACCTTCTTCTTCCATTGCACACAACACAGGAAGAACTTCTAGTTCCCGCTCATATACTTTAGCTTGAGTCTCATCGCTGTAGATCTCATTCTTAAAACGCTCAAACAATTTTAAAGTATAAAGGGTATCCCGACATGCATACTGCACCATGATGCTCACAGGGATATGCTCAAAGCCGAAGTCAGCTAACTTAATCTTCAATCCCCTAGCTAAACGCCTGCGGATATCAGCAATAATCTTTTCATAATAACTAGCCTTAGGATCAATGAACTTAGTCGCTAGGTGTTTAAGGGCGTGCCTATCGTTCTCATCCAAAATATAATGCATCAGCATGGTGTCATGTATAACACCGCGAACATGGATGCCTTCCTTCACAAGCTTATGGTAATCAAACTTATAATTATGGAAGACGTAGTTCTTATCAGCGTGACCTAGAATCTCATTAAGAATGAGTACGCAGTCCTCCAAATCTAATTGCTTCTCATCCCCCACATGACGCAACGGCAGGTAATAATTATGCTCGTCAGACCATGATAAAGACACACCGATTATCCGATGCTCCCACCTCAACCCCTCTGTCTCTGTGTCGACAGCTACTGTTGAAGGATTGTCTTCAAGAAAACATTCAAAAGCTTCTAACAATTTAGGGACAGTATCTAAATTAACGCATTTGTAAGTTTCATCAGCAGAAATAGCCTCGACATCTACCTCAGACAATACTTTAGCCAGTACTTGCTCTCTACTCTTAGGCTTAGAGGTCGAAGAGTTTCGAGTGCTTCGCTTTTTGTCTTTCGAGACGCTTCGCTTTATGTTTTTTGTGGTCTTGGACTGTTCTTTTCTTAAGCGCATCTTCTACTCGCTGTTTTGTATTCAACTTAGAAATAACCGGCGTGCTCAACAGAAGCTTAAGGTCATTATCCCCACACTCAGGGCACACCAAAATATCTTGGTCTTTATAATTATATCGATGTTCTGACACTACCTCACAAGCAGTACACTTAAAATCATTAAGAATCATTTAACTTCCCCCGTAACTCTTCAAACGCCTCTTGAAATCTCTGTACATCCCCTTCACCACGTAACGTTACCACCCACAATAGGTAAGAAGGAAAGTTAGGTCTCTCAGAATCAAACAATGCGCGGCACCTGAAACCTTCCTCCATCAAAAGGTCTGAAAGCTCATCTGTTACGTAAAGAAGGATGGAATTCTTACGCCTAGTATCAACTTTTAAAATAAACTTCCCGTCATCACCCACAAACGAATGAAGGCACTTGGTAGATTTAGTCGTATAACCCGATGACTCTAAGTAGTCTCGCACATAAAATATTAATTTATCTCTGAGTGTTCCTTCGTCTTTATATAAAAGGCGTCCCGGCTTCACATACCCCGCACGTTTTTTAGCAATACGCTGCGGAGGAACCTTCTTATACGGAGAGACTACCTCTTCTTTAGCTTTATTTAACTTAAGTAACCCCTCAGCAGTAAGGAAAACCTGCTTACACTCATAACGCAATAGACATTCATGATAAGGGCACTCACCCCCGCCCCCGTCATAATACTCACGACCAAAACAATCGGGTTGCATTAAACACGATCCAACTTCTCATCATAGTGCTTTCTAATCAGACTGCGTACTAACTCCGACACCGTGATGCCACAGTTCTCACCATCAAGTAGAAGCCATTCATAATCTACAGGAGATACATAAATCTGAATTTTTACTTTTCTAGTACTTTTATCGCTACTTTTTTTTAAACGCATGTCGCCTCCTAAGCGTACAATGGGGTGACCGACCTACTACCAAAACGGTACACGGAAGGTCAACTATTCAAATTTAACAACTTAAACATCGAATAATCTACAGAATTAAATTTAACCGCAGAACCCATTAGATTCTTGTTTTCTTCATAACTTCTAGAGCCCGCATCCTTACCATCAGAATGCAGTACAACAGAACAATCACTTTGTAATGAGTCAGCATACCTCTCAGCTTGAGGGTATGCATCTTTATCCCAGTAAAACATAACAGTCTTGAAACTATTCAAAATATTGAGCTGCCTCTTCGATAAAGACTTACCAAAAGACGCAACTGCTGGAAAAACTAACGATGCGCTAATCGCGTCAAACACACCTTCCGTCAAAACAACATTGTCTGAATTAATACTATCTAAATTGAATAAAAAATCTGATTGTTTATTCCCCAAAGGGTTCAAATACTTTCTACTGCTAACGTTAAAAATATCCCTAGCAACAAATGTAACAAAATCTCCGTCGTAAAAACATGGGATTATGATTCTTCCTGAGTACTTACCGTCATAACAATACCTTATATCATACTTTTTAATCTGGTCTGTACGCAACCCTCGTGCCTCTAAATACTCACACGCCTTAGCAAGTACCTTATCTATAGAAGGAATATTCACACGCTCAAGAACAGGAACAAAGGTGTTATCCATCTCCACCACCTCATACTCAAATTCCTCTTCCTCTTCTTCCTTAAATAAGCTTTCTACAGCTTCCTCTACAGAAACATCTAGGTGAGACAGTGAATCTCCACACATCTTGAATACATCAGAAAAACTTATTCCCTCTACGTCCGCAATAAAACGAACTGGAGATTTAGGGTCGTACTTACATCGCTGACAGTAAGGAAGACCAGCTGACAAGAGAATATAAAGGTGACCCGTAGTGTCACCACACATAGGACACAACACACGTACCCTATCAGTGTCACTTGTCTCCAATAAGGGAGAGAAACGAGACACTACATATCCCTCAAAATCAAACTTTGAGAGAAACTCTTTTCTACTTAAATGCATTTGCCTTCAAATATCCTAACTTCAGGGAGGTGATGATTAAAGAACTCTTCCTCTCTACACTCTGATTTAGCCTTTACTGTAAGGTCGTATATTTCATCTCTCAATTTTTTTACTCTCTCCGAAAATTCAGAGGGGATGACAACCCCGTTCATCCAATTCTTTATATCTTTCTTTGAGACCTCTAACCTTTCAGAAGCCTCTGTAGCTCCAATCTGACTGACTATCTGATATATAACCTCAACCTTCTTACGCCGCCAGTAATTATCCTTAGTATACTTTGAAGCTGCATCAATATAATTTTGTTTATCTCGCCGTATAATAGGCCAAGAATGAATACGCTCGGCTAACGTCTCGGTATGATTACAGCGGACACATAGTCCTCTGCGTCCATAAGAAGAAGAATACTTAGAGACGCTGCACTTAACACACCCCTTTATAAGATCGGGCCACCGCCCTGCACCACTGAATTTTGACATTGAACTAACCTTCTAAATCTAAAAAGGAGAGGAGTATAATAATATTATATGTTTTGTCATCCACGAATATGTTTAGAAGCAAACCAAATCCACATTCTAATAGCTAAGATACCTTCAGATGCAGACGAGTATAGTAATATAGACTTGCTATCTCCCTTCTTGAAACCAGCTTTATAAACATTAGATTCATAAGATCTAACCAAAGAATACCCATCCACATTAAAATTCTTTATACCTTCCCAAATTAAGTAAACCGTAAAAGAGTCATAAATAGAAGGACTGAATTTAGAAAAGTCTCCCTCACCACCATACCTCTCATAATTCAAACCACTAGTGAAAACTGTCTCTGATGTTACCTCTACCCCTAGCATACCAGGCACCCACACCCATAAGGGGTGCCTTGAAACTCTGTATATTAAGTCTATCTCATTATCTGTCATCGTAAAAAAGAAATACCATCATAACCCACCAACCAAAAGCATGTTCTTCTCACAAAGAGAACACTCAGTACCCATGGAAGAATGAGAAGTTACCCTTTTCCTACAACCACTACACACATAAGTATAAGTACCTAAAGAAATTGAACTGCAATATAAAAATTCTTCATATGAATCAGGTATTATTTTCTCAACAATGAATCGTTGCCTCAAATTTAAAAACTCATAATAAATATCAAAATTACTATGGTCCCTGGAATAAACAAAATGCCCAGCCTCATGAAGTAAGGTGAGCTTATACTCATCGGGATAGGCTGCATGATAATCCTCATATAAAACAATGCTGTTGGGATTAAACATAGCCTTGGCTGCCATACCATCCCCACTGGATGGCTCTACAGATACTGAGACACGCGGCAACCGTTCATGAGGAACAAACAAATCAAACAACCTATAAAGTTCACACTCTAAAAAATCAGATGTAAACTGATTAATATTAATATTATGTAACATATTTATATACTCTTAATAATAAGATACTGTATACATATATGTACTACAACGAAACTCCTTTGTCAAGGTCCGTCATAAAATCTTCCATGAGCAAAGTCTGTACGCACCGTAACCTCCATCCCTGATGTGCCGTCACGGTTCTTAGCTACAAACAAACGCATCTCTCGATTGTCTTTCTCCTTCTTATTCTGAGATAACCCTATGATGACATCTGCAATCATAGCCTTCCCAAAGTCCTCACTGATGTCAGCTACCGTAACCTGAGTCTTACTCAACGATGCTCTGTTAGCTTGCGTAGCAGTCCATATGGGAAGCTCCTCCTCTACAGCCCACCCTCGTAGCGTCTCATAGATGTGAGAGTGCTCGTGACGCTTCTCTGTGTACTTCGCTGTGGACTGTAGTAGGTCTGCATAGTCTACCACTATAAAGTCCGCAAAGAAGCCATTACGCCTTAAGTTCTCAGCACAAGACCTTAGGTTGTCCACAGTAACTGACTGAGTAGGATACTCCTTCACGTAAACCTTCCCATAAGCCGGGTTAGAAGCTATCTCTTTTAACTTCTTCTCAACTACATCAGGATGCTGCAACATCTCATTAGTCGTAAGACGAGAAAGACTCATGTCGAATCGATCTAAGTAACGGTCCTCACTCATCTCTAGAGTAAAGATTAAACCGTTAAGACCACGAAGCATGTTGAACTCAGCAATGTGCTTGAGCATCATCGACTTGCCACGATTAGTGGGAGCGAGAATAACACCCATCTCTTTCTCGCCAAGACCACCACCGCGAAGGTAGTTGTCCAAATCCATAATGCCTGTAGGTATTACATTCCTAACCACATTACGACGCTTTACACGCTCTTGAAAATCCTCAATGTCAGGATAAGATTGGCCAGCTTTGAATAAAATATCAGCTTTCGTGTAAGCCTCAGCGAAGACATTGGAGATGGCACCATAATCTCCCTTCTGATATGCAGCAGTCGCTGCAAGGAAAGCCTCCTGCATTAAGTTCTTCTTTACGAAAAGAACAACTCTATCTTCAATGTATCCAGCATCGGTAAGAGCATCGTCCTGTATGTTTATAAAAACTTGTCGGACATATTTTAATCGCTCTGAATCTAACCTCCCATTTCTTATATCTACTCTAAGTCTATCCTTAATAGCTCGCTCATTAATAACACTGCGAGTATCAAGGAAATGAGATCTTAAAGTGGAAAACATCCAAGCTAAATCTTTGTCAGTGAAGTAGCTGGGGGATAAATTATCCGCTGCGTAAGATAGGAAGCGAGGGTCTTTATACATCAGCGACAATATAGCGGTCTGAAAATCTAAATCGAATTCAACGTTTATGTCGCCTATAAATTCATCATGCATGTTTTGTATTTTCTATTTCGGCTTTCAATTTTTGATAAGAACTAAGTTCCTTAACGGATTCTCCCCACGCATCTTCAGCTATCAGCTCTAGATAAAGAGGAAGAGTCCTAAGATATCTAAACGGTATACGCTCCTTCCCTGGATAGCCCAGGAGCTTCAAAACAGATTTCCTTGATAACTTGGTAGCTTCCATCTGGAAGCTAATCATTTCTTCGTATATGAGGACGAGACTAGAACTAGGAGTCTCAATGACTGAAGTAGATTGTTTGTCTTGGAGAGCAACGTTTACGTTATCAACACCTTCAGAAAAATAATCCAACTCATTTTCAAACGTCGCGCAGTATTGTCGATATCGACCAACAGAATTCCAATCCGAAAGCAACGATGTGACGTACTGAACACTCGGTGCGGTCTTCTTCCAAATGTCGTGATAGTAAAATTGAACTTCGATAAATCGTTTGGCAGGGAAGCCGTAGTGAAGACAAATGCATGCCCCCACCACATAGGCTTTAAAGTTTTTCAAATTCCTCGAAAGGACACCATCCGTCAAGATGGTCAAAAAGGGATTGTCTAAGTATTCGGCAAGCTTCTGTTCGTAAGTTTTGATGAAGTCTAAAAGGTGTGATCTCGTTGCGGTAACACGGTTTCCAAGTATGTTTTCTGTAAAAGTATCTGAGTTGCTAACGACATCTAAGTCTCTGTATTTAAATGATTTTCTTTTGAGGTTTCGACTTGTAAATTTCTCTTCGTTGTTTGTAAGGCCCAAGGCACTGCTCCGTGCTGGAAGTAGGTGGTACGATATTATCGACAAAAAGGAAACCCTAAATTTAAACTTTATTTATAAGTCCTTGGATTTACACCATTTTTTTCTATGGCGACCTCGGGTCGCCACAACTCGACAGCGAATAACGAGGCAGGAGCGAAGCGACTGGTGAGGGATTCTCGGAGAGTTAACTGAATAAAAAGAAAAAAAAGTAACAAAAAAAAGAAAAAACAATATTAAATATATAATCAGGTATAAAACAAAAAGAAAAACCTTCCCCCTAAAGGGGGAAGTCAAAAAGAAAAATAAGTGCGCTTACGGAGCCCCCCCTATAATCTCCTCGTAAGCTTCCTTAACCGTCTGAAATTGTTCAGCATTCCCACCGTGGTCTGGGTGATATTCAAATACCAACGCTTTATAGACTGCTTTTATTATAAAGTCTGGTGCATCCTCACGTATATAAAGAACTGAATACGGAGAACTATCTTTGTTTAAGGTGGGTGACTTAGTATCTAGACCCTCCTGTGGTAATCCTTGGAGTGCCCGTTGTACTATTTTCTGATACATTATAGGTAAAGAGCTAGAGTCTATGTGGTTAAACAAATGTCTAGAGTAAGATATTACCTCATATAAAGCATCCGGTATTATAACCCAACAGTTATTATTCTTATTCCAAGTACGTAAGTTCTGGGTAATAGATAACGATAGAAAATTCTGTAATTCTTTGTCTTTAAAATACAGTTCTATAGCTTCTGAAATCTGATTGTATCTTAATACTAACTTACTCAAAATTTCACCATTGTTTTAATTATAGCCATACGTCCATAAGTTCTTGATATCCTTGGGATTTCTTGCTGTTCTAGAATCCACATACCCTTGATATAATTCCAAGGTAGGATAGCTAGTGCCGTATAATCCTCACCATGGGACGTTAAATTTAATCCTAAACCCTGACCAGCGTATGGACCTCCATAAACCTGAAACTCCTTTTGGTCTAAATCATTTACCGTTACTAAGCCTACAAGGTGGGTAACAAACTTTGCTTTTGCACCCCCTTTATTCTGAGAAATTACCCAACGTAAACCTTCCTTAGTAGTTATTGGTTCTACTGGATAGTTATGATGAAGAATTACCTCTGCAGTTGTCATGAGCACTACGTCTTGTGCTTTTATTGAATTCACTAGTGAGGTTCTCCAATGATCATAGCCGCTAAGATTAAACAATAATGATAATTTGAATCCGCATTAGATATAGATTCATACCTAGTCAAAGGAATAGGAGATGTAGATTTATTAAGAGATTCATACTCTTGAATTATCTCTTTTTTAGAAGAAGATAAATCTTTTCCATCACCGTATTGGTAATAATACATAATAGAGCCCCACTCCTTTTCATTAATTAAAGATATATCTCCTCTTATAGATTCTCCCTTAGTAACTTGAATAATAGTGCCGTATATGTAAGCATATCTAGTGTTGCTGGATTTCTTATTAAACTCCACCTCATCGACCAGGCGGAAATTAGAGTTAAGGACTCTAGCAACATCTATAAGTTTATACTTATCTATCCCTGCCTTTCTTTTAGCAAGGACTTCTGCTGCCTTTTCATTGGTCCACTTCCCTACACCAGAAGTTAACCACACATACTCTGGTTTTATAATCCCTATTCTTTCCATCTTAATATTATCTTTTTTCTGTATATATCCATCGCTGGAGCCGTAGTTTTATTTCTTAGACCTTCAGCTACAGTAGCTTCATTAGTCTCTCCCTCATAGAGGTATAAAAGATTGATAGCTCCGTAGTCTATCTCAGCGATGCCACTGAATGAAGGGTCAGACCGAGACACAAAATTTAAGACCAATACATCATCACTATTTCGTATGATTGTGGCTGTGCCACTAGTGAAATATATGTTTTGTTTTTTAGCGTATTGTTTACCAGTTTTATACAGGAAAACTTTACCGATCATTACTGGGTAAGCGGGAGTCGTGCTATTAAGTTTAAGGAGAATCTTATCTCCTGTAGATAACTCAGTTATGTACACTCACCAATTCTCCCACATCACTAATAATATCAATAGTAAAACACCGCTCAAGAGTATACGTTCGTAGACGTTCGAGGCTATGTTTTGCAAGGTATTTATTTGTTCGGTCGCTGAAATCGATAACAAGTAGTTTATCTTTTCGGTCATGTAATCGCAGTCCTCTACCTACACGCTGGATAGCGCGAATATAACTATTCCCACCAGAGGCAAACACTAGGACATCTATATTAGGGATGTCCACGCCTTGATCTAATATACTACTTGATATTAGTATTTTTGTAATACCATTTTTAAAATTATTTATAGCCTCTGCTCTCTCTTCTGTCTCAAGACTTCCGTGTATAAATTTATGGGGTACAAATTTACCCGAAGCAACAAGTAAATCACTTATTAAATGACCATGGTCTATCTTTTTAACAATGATTAAAATTTGTTTGCCAGCGTCGTTATACGTTAGAGCAGTGTCACATATAATCTTATTACGGTGGATGTTATTTACCACCCCATCTTCGTAAGCTGTCTGGTAATCAGTTCCTATAGGAATCGTAGGCTTATCTATATCTATAAATGTGATGTGCGTAGGAACACTCACCCCATCCTCAATCATCTCTTTGTTAGTAACCTTGTGACATACCTCTCCTGTGAGAGCAATCAGCTTTAAATCCTGCTTGTCACCGCGCTTAAAAGGCGTGCCGCTTAATCCAAATCGATAAGGTGCAGTGCAGTAACGAACGATGGAGAATAAACCGTCTGAAGCTAACGTATGACACTCGTCGATAACTACAACCTTGATGCTTGTTAAAAGCTCCTCTACCTGACGCTTCCTCTCCCCCGACGTAGCCGTTATTTTACTAGGATTGAATCGACGAGCTAGAGTATCAGCTGAAGCAATAGTGAACTTGCGTACATCCCACTTGTTAGACATCACAATGCCTACATCTTTACTACCTAAACGTTTCTTAAAACGCTCATGAGTCTGGAAAACAAGGTCCTTACCCTTTACTAAAAAAAGAGTGGGTTCATCAATTGCCTTAATTACAGCAATAGCTATCTCTGTCTTTCCACTGTTAGTCGCAGACCATAAAACTCCATGCTTCTTCTTAAGCATAGAATTTCCAGCTTTTATCTGATGAGACCTGAGAACTACACCGTCTAATTCTATGTTTTTTATATTAGTAATAAGTTTAGGATTCTTAAAATCCCTGTGGTCTATTATATCAAACTTTATATTTGAATATTGTTTCTTATATAATTTAATTACCCTATCTTTTAAACCTGTAGGGAAAGCATTCTTAGCTTTACTGAAAAGCCTGGTGTATCCATCCCATGCGCGATTCTTATAAGCTGTAGAATGCCTGTATCCAGATTTCCTGAATCTTGTCGCCTTGTCTACAATGTCTGGGTCGTAAGACCCCTCAATAAAAGTATAATTAGAATGTATGTGTAATGTAGGATTAGCCATAAATTATAATTCCATCTCTATGCTATAAGATTTTCCTATACGATTTACGATAGCATCGATTGCCCACTTGTTAAGGGTGCTCACTCGCATCTCTTTATTCTCGTCTCTGTCTATAACTAATCCCCATCGCCTCTGCTTATTAGGTGCTTTGGGGTGAGGAGCTAACCAATGAAGAACAATGAGGTCTAACTGTGGCATCGAATAGAAGATACGATAAACGCGCTCTACAAGCACCGACATGTCTGTGGTGAAGGAACCCACATGACAAGAGCCAGGATTCGTCCAGCAGCATAATTTGGACAGGCTAGTGTCTTTTATAAGTCTCTGGCACTCAGGAAACATTGAATCCAATTCGATAAGCATGGATTGCTTTCCTGAACGCCCTTTGACCAAACGGGCAATAAACATATGTGTAGTCTACATCAACTCTATAAAAAGAAACAGTCTAAAAGAACGTTGTTATTCCATAAAGGTCATTACAACAACAGTAACGCCAGCCCCCACGGCAGCGCCCCCAAGTACGCCCAAAGCGATTTTCCACCAAAGAGAGCTTTCAATCTTAGATATCTCATCAATCGATGCCAATTGTATCTGGTCCACTGCTTTATCTTTCTCAGAGATAATACTTAAAGATTCTTTTTTTTGTAAAACTAATTTTCTTTCTAAGGTGTCAATTTCTATATCAGACAGTTTTCTTATTTCTGATATCTTTAATTCACACTCTTTAGGTAACAACTTTAATTTGGTGGATACCTTTAAAGCCACTTCATTGGTCATGCAATGGAGGTCTTCGGTTAATGATAACGTTGTACCAGCTTTATAGAGTTTTATTTCTTGAGCACACACAGTGCTACAAAAAGTGCATAGAACAATAATGACTATCAATTTCTTAATCATTAAGGACGTCATTTAAATCCTTATTGATTGCTTCACTGTTTCCTTTCAGAAGCTCTTGTTGTTTACGAAGACGAGTTTTCTCAGCTTCTAATCTAGCTACTGCTTTAGTACGTACAGCTTCTTTCTTAAGATTAGATTCTCGTTCTATTTTTGCTTCTTCTTCTATATGATGACGACGTATATCTATTACGTTATTGCGTTCTTCTTTGCGTATCTCAGTGGTGCGTTTAATGAGGGACAGGGCTGAGCCCCGTCCCCCCGATATCACCCAGCCGACAATACCTGCAATGAATAACCATGGAAGATACCAATGTTCTTTCCACCACGTAAGGCTGAAAATAGTTTTACAAAGGAATCTCCATATCAAATACAAGATAATATCAACCTTCTTCAGCGATAGCTTTCTCCGCAGCTAACTTGATTCGACTGCGTACCGCACTATGAATCTGCGTAGCAAAAGAACCACTGAACATACCAAGGACAAATGCCGCTGCCCAAGACACAGGAAGGTCTGGAGGACCCCCGGTAAGGCCAGAGACGAGTCCAACTAAGCTTCCCATAGAAAGGACGCTTAAAGTGCCTCCTACAGCCATAGGAAGGACCAGCATGCCCGACTTGCCCAAGGCGCTAGTCTTACGCCATTTCATTGGGATAAAAGGTTTCATCATAGCCATAAGGCTATAAGTGACACCACCAATGATGACAAGTGCTAAAGCTAATGAAAAGATCGTTTCAGTCATTTTAACTCCAAGTAAAAAGAATACTTACCTTAGCCTTGAGCGAAATAATTACCTAGATTTCTTGCAAGGTGTATATCTCTATATCGAAAGCTGGCGTCTACTGCGGTTTCGTCGTTCAGCGCAATCGCTCTATTATCGCGGCAATGGAGTACGCGGGAGGTAGGATTTCCGTCTCCTTGTGCATCCTGACCACCTCGCACCCACTCCGTAGTGAATTCTAAAAGATAATAATCGGATGAACCTCCATTACTGGCAAAAACCGTTCCGAAAATACTAAACTCAATATCAAAAGTGCTTCCTGTTGCTAATCCTGGCCATGCTGCTGCTGCTCCAGAAATATCTAAACCTTCTTTCATTACAAATGAATTGTCATAGAAATACATAAATTGCCAATAAGGTTCTAAAGGATCGTAAGGAATAACAGTTCCAGCTCCGGTATTTCCCTGACGTTGTAATTCAGTATTTTGAGTATGGGGAAGGACAACACCTTGGGCTACGGCTCCTCCCTGAAGCATCTCAGTTATTTTAAAAATTGAATCAACCATATGATTACTGGCGACATTCCATACAAATTTAGCAAAGTTTTGTTGAACTCCAAATCCTCCAATAGATTGATACCACTCTGTTACCGAGTCTGGCCCATAATTAAATATACCTACACACGTAGCTCCAGTGCCATCAGGGACGGCAATAGGAATAGCACCAACAGGGGTGGTCATATTAGTACACCACGATCTATAATTAGGGTGCCATAGTCTAACTACATTTTGATAGGGCCAATATAATTCAGGGTCAGCTGAGGTTCCACGTAGTACTCCATCTCCCGTCCCTTCTACTGTATTTTCACAAAAATTAATATTTGCATATCCATGCATATTCGCAGGGCGAGCTGCTGGAATCGCCCCAGATGCGTTATCTCCTCCATGTCCAAAACCTGTAGCAGGATTAATATCTACACATGCATGCACTGTATGAGTGGTAAATGTATTACTCACAACATCCATGGTGAAACCAATTACTGGAGTAAGTGTATTAGCTACTACCACACTTGATTCATGCCAAGGATTATTCCATGACCATTTAGCGTATAAAGGGGCTCTATCAAACGTGTTATTTTTTACAGTAAATACGGGTGGGAATTTAGAAATTCTAAGTCCCATTAATTCATGAAGATCTTCTGTACTTGAGCCAACGGAACTATCTCTATTTATAGAAAATACATTATTGAGAACATCAACTACATTCTTTCTATACTTACGGGTTGAAGTAGAACCATCACCAAAATAACACCTTCTTAAATCAACACACGCTATAAAATAATCGGGGCTATTAGGAAGAGGGATTAGAGCTTGAGTACATGCTCCCCCTAAGAAGTTAAATCTTAAGGTACGTTGATCAACACTCCCTGTCCCATAAGTTTGTGGAACAAGAACAAATCCGCCTCCATTTGTTCCTCCCGCCGCTTCATAAACACTATTAATTGTTATGGGAAGTACAGTTAATTCAGAGGTCAAATCGTTACCATGCATTTGATGCATAGCGGTTGCTACACCCGCATCAATATCAATTCTTATTGAATTATTTTTAACAGAAACATTAAACCACTCCCAAAAATTAGCATAACCACTATCAAAATCTCCTGTAGTAGGAGTAGAGGGGTCACTATAACCATTATGTTGAACAGCTAATAATCCAAAATTACCGTTTATTAAATTAAAATCATTATCACAAAATTCAAGCCACGGCTGAATATGAGGACCACCAGTTAAAATACCATTTGTTTTAGGTAGAACAACATCTCTAACGCGGTGCGTGATATAAACACCATTTATAAGACGATTAAGAGTACTATGTAGAATTTCATTACTAATGATATTACCATTAATTACTAATTTTGGACCTCGTCTAAAAGTTTCACTTATGCCAACAGTGGTTGAGTCATGATAAGAAGCAGTTAAACCAATTTCTATAGCTGTTAATTGTCGATGCGTAGTTGAAGTCCTTACTAAACAATCTTGAAAAACATTAAGAGAACAATTTGTTTGTCTTCCCGCAGCAATGTATATAATCGGGTTTCTATCTGATACAGAACCAGTAGAAGGATCTACAGTAAAATCAGTAAAATTATTACCACTAACATTTATAGTATCAGCACAAACAAATACATAACCACCATCATGACCTTCATCAAAAGGACTATAATAATTTAAATCTAATTCAGTTTTGAAATGATTATTATTTTTATAATTAAAATCTTTAATATAAAATTTTCTAGCACTATAAACTGCAGTATCGTCTTCTATGCCAGCATAGTCTGAATCAGAACCTCTTATAGCTAAAAGTGCTCCAATTATATTACAGTCTGTTACTTCAATAAGTTGCCAGGTATTTTCTTCAAAATCTATATAGGCACTATTACCACTTAATAAATTATAATCTATAGGGTAATGAGTCTCCCAAAAAGAACTACTATTTACTTTAATATAAGACCTTAAGGTATCATACGAAGTACTAGTATTACCAACAGAACCAACACCTATGTATATTCCCTGATAACAGGCATCAATATTACAACCATTAATGTCGATTCTAAAATAATTTAAATTATTCCTATAATAAAAATGCCCATTTACCTTCCAAAAATTAGATGCAGCACTAGTAGCAACTCCATCACTAAAATAAGTATAGTTATTTGCTTTATTTCCAGATTGTGCAAATTCTCCATCAGCGTGAACAGCTTTAGTACAATTCCAAAAATTACATCCCGATAATTTTACCAACCCATATTGAGACAATACAGCTGTGTGGTATGTATGAAAAAGACAATTAGACACAAGAACATCAAAAGGAAAAGAACTGACAATACAACGACCATATGCAGTTACGCTAAGTCCTCGTTTATCAGGTCGTGGAGAAGTAGAGTCTGTTGCAGCTGTACCCTCTAAATCTCCAATAAATTTACACCCTTCAATTTTAATATTTTGACCTAAATAATTAGGCGTAAAATTAATCCACCCCCTACCGTCAGATGGATAATCACTAGATGCTCCTTCCAAGTGGAATATTCCTTTAAAAGTACAGTCTGATATAGAAACATTCATATCTGTATTATTAATAGATACGCCGTTATAAATCTGATTTGCTTTATCGGCCCTTGAAGAAAAAGTTATACCTTCAGATACCCTATCTGCTGGAGGCTCATGTATGCTAGAAAATGTGCAGCCTTCAAAGCTCACATTTTTACAACTCTTGAGAATTAAACCACCGCCTTTTGGTTTAAAATTACATTTAGTAAATTTTATATCTTCATTTATATGATTTAGATTCTTAGTCTCAGAGCTAACCAAATAAACCATATAGATTGTATCGTTACCGTCATTGGCGGCAATCCATTCGCCTCTTCCTCCTCCTTCAAGCGTGACATTTTCTAACTTAAAGTCACTCACTAAAGAAGCTAGATTAGTAGAAGTTACGGGTACAAAAATACCGGGAGCTACTACTGCGGATGAACCTGGAGAATCTTGAAACTCTAACGTAGCATTTGATATACACGGATAATCTTTAGCAGAAGTTATACTTAAATCTTTAAAGTAAATAGATTCACATTTGATATCATCATAGTTCTTAGTTACATCAGTGTAGTTACCTAGATAGTCTCTCAGTTCAAAATATATTGGATCTGCCACATCTCCAGAACCTAATGTAATTTGTGTCCTATTTGGTCCATCACCAATGATAGTTGTGTGTGGTCCTACAAGTATCTTTTCATCTAAAGAATACGATCCTTCTCGAACATAAATAGTAGCCCCTCGTTTATAAGCATACGCTTGTTTTAAAGCTGCCTTAAGGCCAGCATTCCCAATATAATCTCCATGTGTATTAATACCGTCACCCACTGTAATAGTGGCGACTTTATTCATAGAGAGTCTTCTATTTAAATCTTCAGCATAAGTATCTGTAAATTGATCTATACGAGCGTTATAGACTTCTTTGAGAGAACCTATCTCAATAGCGTCTACATATTGATGAAGGGAAGTAGGATAATTAAGTTCAATTTCATACTTATTAGTTGCTACAAAGGGTTGAGGAAACCCAGCTATTTTACAAACATGTTCTCCATATACTTTTGATATAGAGCCTCTAGTGTTAACGTTACCAACTGCACCCTCTAAAATAAATATATTCGCCCCTTCATAATCTTTACTAAAATAACGAGTGGTATCTATTAAATACTCATTTCCCACAGAGTCTTCTAGACCTAATGCAGCAAGTATAGAAGATCCCGCTACATCGTTAGACCACGATCCTCTTATTGGTTCAGCATATCCATACTTCATCTCCTCAATAAGAGATGCTAAAACTCTAAAGAAATCCTGTTGTTGTTTTATACGAGTTTCTATCCTTGTGGGGTGCATAGGAATTATCTTTTGTTGTCCATATGCAGAAGAAACAGGGTAATGAAAAGAGGCAGAAAGGGGATTAGGATCACCTATTAGAGAAAGACCGGACCAGTATTTAAATTGTCGGGAATCTGTTCTTCCAACCCCATCTGTGTCAAGGGGCCATGCATTGGGATCTTCTTCTCGACTTCCGTATTTTTCAGTCACCGAGAAGAACATAGGACGGCAATCCCATTTACTTGCTTCGTCTAATATATTGGCTGGCGTATCACCAGTACCAGTTAATCTCTCTGTTACTATATCTGTAATCTCTGGTACTTCAGCTGGAAAGCCACTAGGACCAGGAGCAGAATCTACTCTGATACCAGCAGGTAACCAAAGAATATTATTTTCTCTATCGTTTTGTATAAACTCAATTTCTTGTACAACTCCCCCACCTCCACCCACAATAAAGTCTCTGACCGTATTATCTCTACGTTTAATTTCTATCTTGCCAGTATCATCAAATGTTCGCGTATTAGCACATTGGATATATCCAATGTCTATTAAACCCCCACTAGCGTCTTTTGATTTAGGTTTCTCAATAATGCTTGTTTGGGGAGAGGTATAATCAGAAGAGGAGAGATCAATAGCGATGGCCGCAGTGTCAATAGGAATAATCGCAAGAGGAATACGAATTTTATTTGAATCTGTAGCGTCCTCAAAACCTGTACCACTAACAATAATGGTGGAACTCTGTGCCTTCCTTGTAGGTATTTCTGTTTCAAATTCTTTACCCCTCGGTTGTGGGATATCATCTCCAGAACTGTCTTTAATGGCACTGTTTACATGCGTGGGATCCCAAAAAGACCTTTCCTTATAATCAACAGGGTCTAATGTATACTCCAACATTAAATAATTTTTAGGACTGTTCTCTAGTAAAATTGCGTCTTGATTATCACGAGAGTTATTGAGGAAGTGATCTGTACCCTCTTTTGTAATTAGTCTTCCACTCCGGTCTATCGCTATACCGTTATAGACAGTGACATATAAGTCACTAGCTCCGGGAGGGGGAATAACTATTCTAAAACCCTCTAAAACAAAACCACCCCGGTAACCACCACTTAAAAGACGAGTGACATGGGCTCTTAAAGAATCAACAGTAAAAGTCGTTGAACCGTATTCAAAATCATCAAAGTCGATTCTTTCATTGGGTGATAGATTAAGTTCTTTAGGCATCCTATTCCCCTAACTCAGTGGTCTCTGTTTTACACTGAATTCCAGCAGCACAAAATAGATTTTTTATATTTACTATATCTTCGTTGAATAACAATGAGAGATAGTTACCACCAAGTAAATAAGGTCTGTAATCATTTCCAAAACCTTCGGTGGTTGTTTCTCCGCTACCCACTATAACTTTTGTAGACGGTGGGTGATCGTATCTGAAGTATACTGTTCCTGAAGTAGTGTATATATTACCCGAACTAGAGGAGTATTCAACGTATTCCTCTACGATACCGTAATCACGTCCAGCAGGGTATTGGGTGAAAGTAGTAGGAAACCCATCTGGGTAATTTATCCCAGTGTAAACGCCCCCTATCCTATTTCTGAATTGGGGTTTCCTAGCAGCTTCAGGAAAGACTGCAACTTCTAGAGTGGCCACTGTAACATCAGTAAAAGCTGGACTCACTATCATCCTTGGTCCTGTGGCAGGGTCGGCATCTACATCTACAATCGTCCTTTCCTCACCTATTGGTATACCTCCACCACCATCAGCTGTAACTAATACCTTACGTCCAATTAGGGCTTTAGATACTGGGCCAGCAACTTTTATCTCCAAATTAGTACCAGGATTATTACAAACAAAGTTATTAGCCAATTGAGCAGGGACTCCCATACCTTTCAATAGATAAGGACCCATATCAAATCTTTCTGCGTCATCTACCCTTGTACTGGTTGGGTGAATCTCAATAAGAGTACTTACTATCCCTCCTAGACCAGTATTTGGTATTGGTATGCCTCCACTATCAATAATCCCTGGTTCCATTATAAAGGTATTAGTTGATGTATCTATAGACTCTATAGTGTGTATTAAATTAGTATCTAAAGCACTGAATACGGTAGTAACAGACGCTCCTATAAGATCTTTATATCGTTTATATAATTTAGGATCAAAACTTAAACCCCGTATAGATAACTCAGCACTCGCTGCAACATTAACTGAACTTTCTACTACCCCTCTTATCACTGGAGAGGATAAAGAATTACCTGGTATTTTTAAATTATTCTTAACAACTGAATATTTACCAAAAAGAATACTATCTGGAGTGTCACTGTTGTACTCTACTGGGTGGTAAACCCCAGCTATAAGCTTATCCGTAGTTTCATTGATATTTATCTTCCCCATACCTACATCTTTATCTTTCACTAACTCCTTCTGGAATCCAAATCCAAAATAAAATCCCCCCGAAAGTAATGAAGTTGTAGGCACGTTTAATGTAAATTTATTAACTTTTAATTCTATTGAAGTACCAGGGGGGTAAATCGCCCCAATACTTTCAGCCACATGAATAGTAAATCTTCCGTAGTGTAGACCCAGACTGTTTACACACTCTGTAACCTGTACATCTTCTCCCCCATTTGCTCTATCCACAGTGACATGAAAATCTCCCTGAATTTTATCTGGAAATAGTTCTGGATAATCTACCCAAAGATACCCCCCTGCTCCCATCGTTGCTGGGCTAAGAGCTTCTCCACTCCCTAATATTCTATAAGCAGTTCGATCTGTAATGACGAAACTAACTATCTCTCCTAAAGGAGGCTCTACTGTAAGAGTACTAGTACCACTGTCCCAATTTGTTATTCGATGAACAGTCCTCCAATCTATTCGTGTATCTGGTGCCAATATCTCTAGACCTCGACCTACTATTTGAGACCCGGCTGCGATGAAGGCGTCTATAGTATTTTTAACACTCAAATCTACTTCCAACGTATTCAGATCAACTCCCATAGCAGCCACTTCTGCCCAAGGAACTAAAGGAGGAGCAATAAGTTTTTTAGGACCAGGAAATTTATATATGGCTGTCTCATCTTGGGAATTAGGATCTATCCTAACAGAACCAATAGCTGAAGTTGGCTGGTCTACTAAGTCCTCAAATACATCCAGTAATCTAAACATATAACTTCCTGGATATATCGATCTGTGACCTCCTGCCCACTTATTTAGATTTAAAGAATTTAAAGAAGGATCAAAAGCTGAATTAACGTCACCTAAAGGAACTTCTGTTGCTTCTGATATATCTCCAGACTGTAATAAAGGTTGAATAATATATTTAGTACCAGAAGCAATCGCGGCACTAAAAGGTGTGCTCACATCAAATTCTAATTCACTACTGTTAAGTCCCCCTATTGCTACAATGCGACGACTTTCTCCTTCGGGAGCTGCTCCTAGAGGAGTCTTGGTGATATACACCTCTTCACCAATAAGAGCGTGCGTAAAACGTTGGTGGTCATCAACAAGCTTAAGGGTACTTCCTAGAGCTGTAGTCGTCCTCTCAGTAGACGTACTTAAATTATCAAAATGACGATAGTTTTGATGGGTCGTTAGTAAACTTAATCGAGATGCAAAAGGCACCATTGGAAAAGCATTTTCAAAAGCTGAGTTTACATTAACAGTCATTGTAACTGGTATAATACTTTCCCCATAAAAATGGTCATAAACTAAAGGAGTAGCAAAAAGAGTGATATCAAAATTACCTTTATCATCCGGTCCCGTAGAAAAATTTACTAATACATTTTCTGATTGACCAGGGTACTTATAATTATAAGTACCTAGTCTCAATACATCCAGGTGGGCATAACTCACATCTGATACAATAGTAAAACTGCCAACCACACAATTTTTAACTAATCTTCCAACATTATTAACAGTGGTTATAAAAAACTCTTCTTCAGTACCAGCTGGTTCCCGCGCAAGACCAGAACGAAATATTAAAGCAGGATTTACAACTTCTTTTTCAGAGATTGGATTAGCGAAAACTCGTAAGAACTCATCCAAATTAAATTCGATAGTGGTATCATCAACATTTATAACTGCCGTTGTTTCCAAGAAAGGAAGTCCAGCAGTAGAGCCTGTAACAGCTCCAATCTCAGTAGAATCAGACGAATCTAATAAGGGGAACGGAGTTTCTTCGTGGAGATACCACCCATGGCTGTCTATAGGTGGAATACATTCTTTTTCAAAAGCAACAGTAAATTCTCCTGTAGCTCTTGTTTCTATAATTTCCCAATTACAGCTGGGTATAAATACCTGAGCTGCTTCAACAGTCATTCCGAAGTTATGATTCTTAGAGAGATAGGCTATTCCCAGGTCACTATTAAGAACAGTAAGTCTATTTAGGGTGAGGTCATTAGCTCCAATCCAAACAACTTCTTCTTGTGGAGTCCCTCTATCTAAAATGACGGAGAAGTTTTCTTCAGGAAAAATAGAACTATCATCTACATAGAGTTCTTGGTCAGCATTAGCTGCGGCGGGGACGATAGTTCCTTTATAAAGCTTACGAATTCTATAGGTACAATTTCCCAACGGGCTAGGAAAAGCTATAGATACCGATACAGCATTAACGGCTCCATAAGTTGTAATTGTTCTTATGGCACCTGTATTAGCCCCTACAAGGTCCTCAATGACTTCTAACTCATCTCCATAATTCGTATCCCCATTCTGGGTAACAAACGGATTAGTTGCGTCAAGAAGTAGTATATCTGTAGACGCTGCGTCAGCAACACTCGTAGTAGCCCCAGCAGCACTTAAAGGGTAGTAGGTACCAGAGGCAGAAGTCTTTGCGTTAAAGACTTCAATTGGTTCTCCCACTGCATGATTGAATCTAAGTAATGATTTAGTCCCTGAGACATCTGTGGGGTCTGCCACAAGATTTAAAGTAGTTCCTACTCTAGATAGGACTTCTAAAGTTTCTTCATTGTCTGATCCACGATTTATCGTTATAGAGAATGGTTCTGATACATTCGCTGCAGCACCCGTAGAGGCAGTGGCGACAGTCCCATCTGTAAAAGGATTAAGTAGTTTAGTAAAATCTACAGAGTAATCTACTAATTTTGTAGAATTAATGATTTTACCTTTATGACTTATAAAGGTGCCTCTAGCGTTATCTAAGGAACCTCCTGGGTGTGCTGGTGGACCTGGGTAAGCGGCAGTAGTTATTTCGTATAAGACCTCTGTAATGCTAGGGCTAGGGGGTATTACGGGAAACGGTGTACCACCATTTACAATTATTTCATGTTTTGAGACAGAGAATATAGTCCTACCAGTAATCGCAAAAGCGGGGGAGAGTATGCTTACTACATCTCCTGTATCTATAGTGGGTACGGGGGGATCGTTTTCGGGAAAGAAAGTATCCGCTAGCAACAATAGAGACATATCTCCTGTAATAGCAGGAGCATTCAGGGTAGAAGTTCTAATTGGAATATATTTACTTCTAGATAACTCAATTGGGATAAGACCCTCACGAAGTTTTAGAATCCCAGATAAGTCTCTGTCGTAATAATCATAGCTAGCAGACTCTTCAGTGGTTGGAGAATTCTTATCAAATATAAGATTCCCATATTGAGGAATATTATGATTAAGCTCAGTTAGAAAATCTAAGTCATGCGTATTAGTGAATCGTACAGTGTCATCTACTAAAGCTTCTCTTCCATCAGCTAAGGTAACTATATTCCCATAGGTACTGAATAAATTATTTATATTATAAGAAACATTAAGGTCAGGTAGGGAAATGAAAGTACCACTAGAGAATATAAGGTGGTGAGTTAACACTTCTTCTACGGGGTAGGGGGTGAGGGAAGCGTTAGGACCAGTTGTAATATTTAGAGGGTCGTCAATTTCTATATGGGTATAGTAATTTCTATTCAGCGTAGTAACTTGAGAGACTTTAGGTCCTACGATTAGTTCGACGAAGTTTACTACTGCTTCTCTGGTATGCCTGGGTCCATAGGCGACACCTTTTACAACAGCTCTCCACAGGTCATCATCACTAAACAGTGCTGGAGGTCTAGCAGCGGCGAGATCGATACCTAATTGAGTAAGGTACTCAGACGTTGACGTATCGAGCATCACATTGTCATACACCCCATGAAGGGCGCTAATCAGTTGTTCTGCTGTTTCGACACTGAGGAAAGTCTTAGCACCTGGTGGAAGAATAGTTTTAGGCATTAATAATCGCCTCCCATTCTTTCATCCTCAATACTTATTACCGCGAAGATTTGCCAGATAGAGATCAATTTATGATTATCTTCTATATCCGTATTTATTAGTTTCTTATACATCTTCGGAAGTTTATTTAGTATAGAATCTAATCTGGTTTTTCTACCTAATATAGATGACTTTCCTTTATTTATTAAAAGTTGTCTATGGATATCCAATATATTTGGGTTCCCAGACACATCATACATCTGGCCTGTAATCATAGGATTGACAGTTTCTATTATTAAGAGTTTTGGTAATAATTCTTTAGCTACGAATATGTTTTTAACTTCAATAGTATTATCGCTAACAAATCCACCAGATACAGGCACCACAGACCAAGCAGTGGGGTCGTATAGTAAGGGATTAAGAGCAGGATTAGCGAGCATTCTATTAGCGAATCTAACTACAATATGTCGTGAGTCTATTATCTCTATAGTTTCTATATAATTACAGTCATTAGTCGTGAACTTACAATCATCTATAGTTACAACATCACCATTTTCATTACAAAAAGTGGCTGAAACTGTGACTTCAGAGTCACACCCAAAAGGCGTGCAACAAAGATTAAAATAGAGACAAAGATTCTCAAGATGAGCAAGTCCTCCAACATAAACGAAGTTCGCTGACGTCATGTTCTCCATGGTGGCGTCACCTAAAGGATAAGCTCCTACATCTACGATTGTAGGATAGATATCCCCTATCGAATCCCCCATTCTGTAATAGCTTTTATTATCTGTAAGAAATGCTGAGTGGTAAGATATATCTTCTCTTCCATACCCATACAGTTCTGTAACCTCCGGTCCAGATAGGGCTCTATCCCAACTCGAAAACTCATCTATAAACCCTTTTAAAAGGGTCCAATCGTCTAGATCTATTACGGGATATGCGACGTCCCACCTGCCCCCTACGCATGTATGGCGTGTAGTATCTATAAGAGAACCCGCCCCCCATGTATTGGTACCACAATCAACTCCGTCCATATATAAAGTAACGTCTAAACCAGACCCCACAGTTACTATATGATGCCATTGACCATCTAATAAAGGAGGTGTCGTAAATATCTTAACGACACCATCCAATAAAAACTCCAATCTATCTGAAGATTCTCTATAATATAGACCTGCGCTGTCATTAGAAGGGTGGCTAGTGGCCCATACCCAGCCTGTCGTTAAGGGATCAGCAGTAACTTTCATCCAAACAGATATAGTACCTTCTGCTGCAGTGCTCCACACTTGGCCAACCGGCAAGTCCAAGTGCTCTCCTACTGCCGCGTCACCACTAAAAGTAACGTAAGAAAGACCTTCTACAACAGGACCGCTTTCGTCTCCTACTTGTACAGAGCTACAAGCTTCAGCACAGGGAGCTACAAACCCATTATTTAAAGTATTCCAAGTAACTCCACGAACAATACTACTAGGGAGCGTATTAAACCCAGTAAGGTCACCTAAAGGATTTGCCCCTGCATCTTGAATTAGAAGATAATTATCCCCTGGAGTATCTCCAAAACGATACCAACTTAGATTATTGGCGGCGAAAAATGAGAGGTCTGCTATACCGCCTCCCCTACCTTTATTATAAATTTCTAATACCTGTGCTGGGGTACAAACTATATCCCAGTTTGATAACTCATCTATATCACCGTCGAAACACGAAGGAGGGTCGACTTGGGGGGTAGGATAAAGATTCCATCTATTTCCTACACAGAGATGAGTTGTGTTGGGAGCCGCAAATGTGCCACCGCCAACCTCCGTCCCATAGCCCACGCCATCAATGTAAAGTATACAATTCTGGTTAATCCCTACAAGTTCTTTAGTTATCACCACATGATGCCAGTTTCCATCATCGAGTACTGGTTGCGGCGACCAAGTCACCATAGAATTTCCTATATACGCGACGATCTCATGCCCTACGGTATAACCAATGCCATTGTCATTACTACCAAACCCTCCCCCGTCCATACACGCCCATATCCAACCGCCGTCAGGGGCAGGGGCTGATGAGGGTTTGATCCATACAGATATAGTACTTGTTGTAGCCGCTACCCACTGCCATGTAGCGGGTCCCCCCAAATATTGAACCTGCACTTCATTAAGATGGATATACGGTAAGCCCCCCAAACTAGCATCATAAACGAGGTCACCGTTTACAGTGATCCTAGTACAATCAATACCAAGACCAGAACACCCTTCTGTACACACTTTAATAGCTATAGGACTATTGATATCTATGCCCGTAGAACCGCATTCGGGAGATATAGAAGCAATGTAAGGTGCGACTACATCTTCTCCACCCCAAGGATCGTCAGCCCACTCTTGAAGACCCCATCCTGGACATCCTGAACCAATAGCCATTAGATAACATTCTCTTTAATCACTAGAAACCACGTCCGCTACCTGGCGCACCACCTATACTAGCTTCATCGTCAGACCACACTTCATCTTGTATATTAGGAAGAATAGCTATTTCCACATCTATCTCTCCTATAGGATATAAATCTGCACCTGGAGAAGTTATGTTTGTAAGTTGCATCCACAACTGCCACGGATAACTACCGACATTAGTAACGGGACCTGCAGTAGGAACACCCTGCGGAAATTGATGATATAAAGAAGGTAAAATAACCTTTGGCATTATCTTAGAGTGGACTGTGGTGTTAATACCATTTGTAGAACTATCAGGTCGCCAATCAAGTATCCCTACTTCATTGGTAAAAAAGTACATTGGAAGACCTTCAATACCTGGAAAAGCAATCTGTGGAACAGGACCGGGTAATACTTTAGGCATTATTACTGCCTGCTGACCAGCAGCATTAGCAGGTCCTGTACCTAAATTATCTGTTCTTGAAGGAATCTCTGAAACTCCTAGCAAAAGAGATATCTGTACACCAGCACCAACACCACCTGTTAAAGGTTTAAGATTATCACTCCCCCCTACGTCATATTGCCCTAACCAACCAGAAATCGAAGTAATAGCAAAATTATGCGTAATTAAATGACCCCACATTAATCCACTAGAAAAATTAGAGGGACGTTGTCCTGGCATAGAAGCTAGATAAGGAGAAGTTAAATATACTGAAGTAGAAGAAACTAATCTATTCGGAGTTGGATCCCAAGCTTCATTAGGAGGAGTTAAAGCAGCATCACTTCCAAACTCTCCCTGAGTAAAATAACTTGGAACACAGAATTTTAAAGTCTTTCTCTGAATGGAAAGGTCTAGAATTCTTCTATCATCTATATAAGGGGCGGTAAGAATCATAGACCGGCTATTACTACTACCTCCTACCCTTAACGGACGAACAGTAGAAAGCTTTGTCTTATTGGCCCTAACACCACGTACTAAGACAGATAAAACGTTCATATCTAATGCAACTAAATCTACTCTTGATAATAAGAATTTAATAATTCCCTTATCTCTACTGCAGTTAACATTAGGAGAGTTGTAAGCAGGAATATTAAACTGTGGATTATCGTCCGCAGGGTCTCCCCACAATTGATCACTAGGAATAAAGAAACTAGCCTTTAAATACCTAATCTCATTAACAGCTATAGCTCCAGTGTTTACTACACTACTGGTATATACTTTATTAGTATAAATCTCTGAATCAACTGGCTGAGCGCCTGCTCCCACAATAACTTCAGAAATGTTTTTATATCCCGCTTCTAATTGTAATTCAAAGGTATCTGTTACACCCACTAAAGCGTCTACAGATAATAAAACATCTACAATTAATCCTGATTTATCATCATACCGCTCATCTAATACGGCATTAAATTTTAAAGTATCAACTGCTCCACCTCTCTGTGTAAGAGATGCTCCTGTTACGTCAGAATTAAGATATTTAGTAAAAACTCCTGCCGCAGGATCTCCGTTGATAATACTTGTCGCTGGTATATGCTGTTCGTAAATATTTTCTGGAATCTTTTCAATATCATCTCGGATATCCCCGTTAGGATGTAAGTCTTCCAGTTTTATATTGGTCATGTACCAGAATACTTCTGTACCACCTAAGTTATATTCGTCGTCAGCCGCTCCCCCTGTCGCATTGTCTACTCTTGTTACTTTAAACCAAAAACCAATGATATTAGGATCATTAGGTTCTGTTACAGGGAGAGTAAAAGAATGCTTTGTAACAGTTAATTCATGAGTAACTGGATTTGAAGGCACAGGTGTTAACGAATCAACAGCAGTTACAACACCAGCAGCAGAAGCTATTACTTTATTAAGATCTGTACCCGTAGCCACTTGTACAATTTCAAGTTTAAGCCCTAAGGTATCTGTCCCCGGTGTAGGACATGAAAGCTTTCCATAAACGGTGAATACTAATTGCTGATCTAAACCAGGATTAACTAATCGTGGGTCTATAGGTATGAAACCATAAACATCATGTAGAACATTATTTCCAGCCGGATCTTTAAAACTAGGAACACCAATAATACCCGCTTTACGCGCTATAGTTAGAGCATCAGTACCAGGAGATGGAAGTACCGTAGCATCTTTTTCAATTCTAAAAACACCACCTGTAGTAGCATCTTGATCATAAGCTAAATACGCATACGCTGGATAAGAAGACTCAAAATAACTAAGTCTATATTGACTATTAAAAGCATTACCCGCCAACTCAGGTCCAGTAATTCTTCGTCGAGATTGAAGAACAACTTCAGTAACCACAAAATCAGCAGCACTCATATTTGTTAATTCTATATCTACAGTCTCTATCATCCTCTGAAAGTCATTAGGGAATCCACCATATTGTATAGTAGTAGCAGAAAAAGTATTAGTATTAGTTTGTGGAGATAAAACACCTAAATTGGGTCGAGATTCAGATAAAGAATTATCACCAGCAACAAACGCAAAAGTATCCTGATCTATCAAAGGGCATTTAATACCAAAGCCTCTATAGTCAGCAGCAAGTCCTGGCATACCAGCATAAACAAAATTCTGTGCTGGCTGAAGATTAAGCATAACTGTTAGATAAGGATAATCATTAGATACATCATTAGTTGTAGGTAGATTCGGAGCCGCAGTATTATCTGCTGGAGCATTAAAACGTATTCTAGACCGAAGTTGAACACTACTTACATTTCCAACAGCGTAGCCATATACCTTTAGATATATATCATTCTGATGAGATTTATAGTGGGTACTTGTTGGGTCTGCATATCTCAACCTATTATCTAAACAAAAAGTTCCATATAAAGAATTTGCTTCACTATTTGTTAAAATAGACCCAGGTATAGCCCAAATTGTACTAGATACCCCGTTTAACGCAGTAGCTGACCCACCAGTACTGTCCCATAAAGATGTGCCCGGTAACTTAGATTCAAATAGGTTTATCTCAGCTAAAGAATCATCTGCTCCCGTACCAGCAAACTTAATACGAGTAACGTTATCTCTTCCAGAAAGATCTGTCCCAGCAGCTAAAGTTGCAGTACCATCCTGTAGTACTAAACTATTAATATTAGGGGTAATAGCTCCTGACGATAAAGAAGTAACAACAGAAGTACTTTCTTCAGCAGAAGTGGCAATACCATGATGAATAGAAGAAATGATACCGTCAGTAGTCCCCTTACCGACCATTATTGTATTAGGAGTTGCCATACCAACACTGGGAACTACGGCACCTACAGGAATTATTTTAAGACGAGCACTAGACGCATTTCTATTTCCTGTCTCCTCGAAAGTAACACAAATACCTGCACCAGCAGCCCCTGAAGTATTATCTGAAGAGCCTACAAATAATTCTGTTGCAGTAGATCTAGAAGATTCAGTTTGTGCTGCACTACTTAATTTTGCCTGTGCAGGACCGTAAATAACAAAGTGTCCCACAGCATCCAAAAGCACAGCTTCTATACAAACACCTACAATTCCTGGGGTACCAGCCGCTAGCGAAGCGTCTCCTTTATACGCTGTATTAGTAGTACCTGCCGTATCAGGGTAAAGCATGCACACGTCACCAATAGCTAACCCGGCAGCTTCCTTACACGTAGCAATCATCTCGATTGCGCCGCGCATCTCACCAGCTACGGCAGTAGACTCAGGACCACCTACACGAACACCTCTAAAATCACTCAACCCTTTGTAACGAAAACATTGGTCTGCACTAGCTGTACTTGTACCTCCCCAATACTCACTTGGTATTACCACTACGGTACCAGGGTTTGCAGCCTCTACTACCATAGCTACGGGAACTACATATGTTGTAGGGGTAGTGGCCATAGCGAATCTATCAGTACCCCGTACTAATCTACCCGCCGTATCACCTAGATATAAAAGTTCACCAACAGTAGTACCAACTAAATTTAAAATACCTCCTATTGGTGCCGTAATCGATCCTGTACGAGATACTAATATCAAAGATTGATTAGGAATAGCCGTAGTAGTGGGTATTCGGGGGTATACTCTCTGCCCCGTTAAAGGTGCGTTAGGAACAAGAGCTGGCACCTCCCACCCACAATAAACCAAACCAATACAATCGGGGTTGGTAGTGCCGTGAGCAAGACCTACTGTTGGAACGATATCTCCGCTACCTGCACTAAAAAAATCAGTTGCAAGTGTATGTTGTCCTGTAATAGCAACAGCAGCACCAGTTTTTAAGGTTCCACTCCAAGGGGCGGGACCAATACCACCAGCATCATCAAAATAACAAAGTTGAAGACCCGCATTGGTAATAAGCTGATCGAATAAGTCTAAAGCATAATTCCTATCCTTAGCCCACCCCATGGCAGAAGGGCTACCACTAGGAAGAGAAGGATAATTATGATTCTGTGTATCTGTGTCAGCTTGATTAGTCTCTCCTGGTGCAGGAATTCTCACACCTGTACGCTCTTGAAGAACACCAATTACGACATCTACAACTTCAGTAGTAGCAGTGTTAGTACAGCGAATTAACCACGTACCAGCTTTATCTGGTATAAAAAGATTACCGGAAGCTAATGGATTTACACCTACTAGCGTTCCACCATTATTAGCTTCAAACCAAGCTTGATTATACGTCGTTCCTTCAGGAGCATTTAAAATAGACCAAGTTATATCAACTATAGGCGCTACACTGACGGGATTGCCATCGGCAGGCAATGGACTATCATCGTAAGCTTCTAATATGACGTGTGTCCCATCAAAGGGAATATTGATATTGCTTCCGGCCCAAATTTGGGCTGGAGATGTACATTTTACATAGAGAGCCATTAAAAAAACTCCTAAAGGATAGTAATATCCGAGGCGTATGCCACGCTGTCTGAATTTATCGTATAATCATCAGAAGGGGAGATAACTTTACAATTGGTAATACCTAAAATTCCCATCGCTCTGTCTATTATCTCCGCAACGATTACGTCATTTCCTATGTCCAGATTATTTATATAAGAGATGATAACTTGTCGCACTAAAAAAGTAGCCGTATCTATACTTGTCAAATCATTATCTATAGTAATGTCAGCGGTAACGGTAACAGCGGAACGTTTAGCCGGTCTTACGAGAACTTTTACTCCCGCAGATCGAACACCGGGATAATTAATAAGGTCTAGTAAATTACCATCAACTACAGTTTGAGCTTCTTTTAAAAGACCTGTGTAATTTTCGTATATAGCAAACAAAGAACTCCCAGTAGGAAGAACCTTTTCCTCAAAAATCTCTATTTGCCCAGTTGCTTCATTAACAATAAAATCCTCAATTAATGCCCCGCCGCCGTCATATGTCTTAATCTCCCCAGGAAGCAACTGTACAAGCCTAGTAGCGCTTCCAAACCCAGGTGCTGGACATGAATATAAAAGAGGATTCTCATCCCCTAGAGGGTATTTATCTAACTGAAAATATTTTCTATCTTCTTCAATATCAATATCTACAGCTTCACAAACAGTTACCGTATCTCCCACAGCATAAGCGGAAGTAGTTGCTGGAACTAAATTACTTAATGTAGTACCACTACTACTTTGATATTGAGTAACAAATGTATTTGCTGTCAGTGGGTTAATTATAATGAATATCTTATTAGAAACTGTAGCGGTAGGAAAACCATCTATACTATTTAATGTAAGGGCTGTTGCCGGTGCCGCTGGAGCAGCTAAAGAGTCTTGAGCGGGCCTTTCTTCGCTTGCTGAAAATATAGTACTAGAATCATCTACGTAAGCGTAAACGATATCTTCTTCAAAATTCTCTACTATCCTAGCTCTAGAAATAATTTGGCTAGTATCGGTGTCCGAAGTACCAATTAGACTTGCAGCGATAGCAGCTATAGTTCCTTTTGGGAGAGCAGCTACACTTTGACGTATTCTATCTCTAAACTCACCATCTGATTCTGGATTGATTCCCCCAGCTATAGATAGCTGATTTACAACTGATGCACCACTATAAGGAGAACCACTTACAATCTGATTTAAACGTTTAGCGGGAATATTACTTTGCACACCCACAGAGGTACTTTTTACTTTAATAGGAGAACTTAAAAAATATCCATTAGGTTGTGTACCCGTCATAGTAGTTACACATTCTACTGAAAAAGTTACATTAGTAGGTTGAGCCCGTAAAGTAACACCTGTAGGTATAATTCTAGGAGCTTGGGCGCTATCAAATAACGTAACCAGACTTCCAAGGTTATCTATTTCATCTATCCCTGTAGAAGCGGCTGGATGACTATAAGTTACGTTAAAAGGAGCTGTCGCTGGAGCTTTCACAGTTAAAGTATTACCTGTAACACCACTTATCTCTACCTGTTCTACTTGCCCGCCTTCTCCTAGTTGAACAAAGAAAGGTACGGCAGGAAACTCAGCAGCGTCCACCACATAGATAGTTGATGCGTCAGCAGCTAAATCTGAGGCTAAAAAAGATCGTTTTAGATTTGTATCTGAAAATACAACTTCACCTATAGCAGATGTTGCTGGTAATCGAGTGACATTATATTCTTTAGCTCTATCGTCTAGGGAACTTCCAGTCGCACTTCTCAAGAAGAATGACTCAAGGATAGTAAACATTTGAAAATACTGTTCAGCATCTTCAACAGCCATAACCTCAAGAATTGTGCGTATTACGCTCCCTACATTAAAATCTGACAGATTCGTATTATGATACAGATAATCCACTGCATCTGTAAGAATTTGCTGAGATGTTTTAGGAGTAAATTCGGCCATCGTTTAGCTCATGGTAAGAACCAAGGGGATATAGGGGACATGTCCAATTATATGAACGTTAGTTTTTACTGAGACTGTATCTCCCGAGATATTTACAAACGTATCTGTAAGCTCTTTGATCCTACCATCACTTAACATAGTATCATTCAAAGATAAATAGAGATTAAAAGTTAGATTATTTGTGCCCTTTCTACCTATGACTGGGATCATTCCAAATCCAGGGTGAAGTCTTAGTTCTCCACGCTCAGTATTTAATTTTATATCTATAGCCTGTTTCATATTATCTTTTCCACCTATTATATCTAAATCTCCGTGTGGACTAATAGATAAATTAAATTCAGAGACACCCGTGGTTCCCATTGTGGATTTAATTAATAATAAATCTCTTCCAAGCACCTCTTCATAAGTACTACTCACAGCCTTAGCTGGATTGATCATAGTATTTATATCGCCCTCAGTATGTTCTATAGGTACTGGTACGTATAAAATATCTCCCGCAGTTAGAAATTTGTTAAATCCAGTTTGGTACGTGGGAGTTTGAGATATATAAGGATATTGCAAATCATTATACATCATTGTGAACTCAAAAAGCTCAGGACTTGAGTCTCCAGTCAGGTCTGCTACAAACCCTTCAGGGTCTATTTCCCCATCCGGTATAGTGGCCGGTACCATCATGTGTTCTGAGTCATTTAGATATGACGAATTACTACTAACGCCCCCCTTCGGTTGATTTGTAATTCCTCTTACGCCATTAGCGGCCCTACCAGCACCTACAGACAAAGCATTCATCTCTTCTACCCCTTGAGGAGAGAAGATTTTCATTACTGCCTTAGCTGTGTCATTTATTAGGTGGTCTGCGTACAACATGGTTTTCACATATTGACTGAACGCAGTAGTGTAATCTGCTGATTTACCGAATATCTTCTCGTATCTACTTTGTGACCCTTCTGAGATACCAAAAATAGAGTTAAGAGAATTCTTTGCTTCCCAGGCAGCACCTACCACAGCCGATACTGCAGCAGGACCTAATCCCATCCCACCAGACAGGAGTTCTGTCGCACTCATAACAAAATCATCTACATCATTTAAATAAGACAGATACTTTGAAACTAAGTTTAATGTTTCACCTATAGCATCATCCCCCACAGCCGGTACTGCTCGGCCAATTATGCCATTAAGTAATGCTGCTCCTCGTCGCATAGAAGCAACTTGAAAATGAACGCTTGTAGGGTCACTACTGAGCTTACTTACAATAGTAGAAAAGTTTACTTTTTGGATTAATTTACCACTAATATTATAATCGTATGTAAACGGAGAAGAAGAATCTCTATTTGTAGTAAAAGTATCAGGTTCAAAAAACCAAGCTTCTTGTTCTTTATTATTGTAAAAAATCATATAAGTCTTATAGGAAAGACTTTTGGTTCGTTTTAGATCACTATAATTCCTAAATAGATTCCTAAGTTTAAGAAAGTTTAGATACCCAGTAGGTTCATTTAAAGTATGGGGTATAACATTATCAGGGTTTTGAGTGACTACGTGTGTCATTGCTGGGCGATAACCAGTTGTACCTGTTAACGTCATTTGTCTTAACAGAACGCCTTGTGACTCAACATACATTCCTCCACCTTGTGTGGGCACGATATGTGTAGCAAACGGCTCACTTACATTCATGGACTTCGGGTGCATATTAAAGAAATAAGACTGAACGTTAGCTACTTGATCACCACCAAGCATTCCAGACGCTAAACTATTTAAATCCGAGCCTAATAAAGAATTAACATTTAAAGGTGCCCAACCACCCCCAAAAAACCCACGCTTAAACTGAAATAAGGTAAATCCATAAAGATTCTGATTTTCATCAAATCTAGGAAATTGACCACCCTCAATACTTTTAAGGGCTATATCCTGATGAGAATCAAATATTCTTGTAGCTGTACGTTTCTCAAATACATCTGATGCTTTTTCCGCGAAAGCATCAATAATGCCACCTGTACTATTAGATGCAAGTGTCGAGAATTCTCCTGTACGACCCGCAAAGACCCCTCCTTCAGTCGCTATCGTACCTCCTGTAATACTAATTGGGAGTGCCACTATGGAACCTCTTCTGCTGCGTCTTCTGCTGCGGTTAATGCATTGTCTATACACTTATCGGCAGATTCTAATATACTTGCAACAGGCCCAATTAAGGTAGAATTTTTTAGTGCATTTTTTATTCCAGCTATATTTGGTGGGTCTTCATCAGCATACGTACCTATAGCCTCTGAAAGCTCTACTATTTCAGCGGCTGTAGCGGCTGCGGGAAAAAAGTCATCCAAAGCTAACGTTGCTATTTTTCCTACAACACCATCAGGACTTGCTAATGCTACTCCGATAGCATCTTTTTGTGCATATAAACTATTAGGATTAGCAAAATCTCCCTCCCCATCAGGTTGATTTAATGGATCTTGATCTGAGGGATAAGCATTTAAATTCTCCTTAGTATAAGGAGCCCCTGTATCTGGATCTTCACAAAGAAGACTAGTGGTATAAAACTCATCTTCGTCAGAAGTTAATCCTTCTGCACCATCTGCTTTTACAATAATTAAAATCTCAATTGCCTTATCAAAATCTAACAACGGATTAAGTTCCTCACTCAACGTACTCATTGTAACATCCGCTAAGTTTCCAGGTGCAGCAGCTAGACTTAGTATATCCCCCTGTAAAACCATATTAAGATGATTAAGAATAATAGGGGTGGCATTCTTCACCACGGCTGCTAAAGGAGGATTAAGAACCTCAAGACTAAGTTCTAATGATTTTAATCCCTGAGCCATCGTTGTTATAATTTCTGGTCTTGGATCGGGCATCAGTAAGTTAAATACTTCCCCCGTAACAGCTTTCACTATGCATTCTGTTTGAAGTGCTTCTAAAGATTTACCAGTATCATTATCGATACCACTTGGATCACCATCAATGTCAGCTGCACCACCTACTCCAGCTATTTTACAATAATCACTTCCCTCTATAATAACTCCCTCTTGAGAAGTCGGTGCGTCAAAAACCGATATAAAAGAATCAATAAGAATCCCCGCAACTTGTCCCGCAGGATCTGTACTAACAGAAAACGCCCCTGCAAGAGACTCAAGTGTCCTATGCAACATCTGTAAATACGAAAATAAATCACCACTATCACCACGAGTGATCTCTATCTTATCATGCTCTCTAGCAACTCTACGTAAACTTCCTCTCTCATTCTGTATATTTACTAATTTATCTTCTTCTATAGCATTTATATAAACATCTTTTTTTTCAGATTTTAATTTAAGGTCTTTACCAGATATTATATTAAAATTACCTCTAGGTAGAGATTCTGCATTTTCTCCCTGTCGTGCTATTCCCGCATGAAGAGTTATATTACTACGAGACATAACCACTATACGTCCTGAAGACCCACTAGGACGAGTTATAGTAGTTATTCCATCTTGAGAATTTGTTGTATATATTTCATCAGCATTTCTAGTATCAACTTCTAGGTCTCCACTAGAATTAACGTTAAATTTAGAACCATTTATCCTAGCGTATGCTGTACCCATCTTAAGGGTGCCTGGAGAATCTCCACGATTTCTTTCATGCGGAAAGATGTGTGTAATCACCGGATTACCGTTCATACCCCCAATGTATTGAATGAGGCAGTGATCTCCATTCTCCTTCCCTGTATAACCTCCATAACCTATATTAGATGTTCCGGTAGGGACTACATATCCATAATTTTTAATACCACCAAACGGTATACAGAACTTAGCGCGAGGAATTATTGATCCACTATCAACAATCCCAGAAACACCTAATATAACCTTTACATCAGCCTCTATAGCCCACCCTTGACGATTACCCCCAGAACCAGCAAGAGCCTCTTTTTGATATCCATCACCTACTAATACTTGAGATTGTAAATTAGTCGGATTTAAATCCGCTAAATCATTAGTTGTATTACCTTCTTCATTAGAAAAATAAACTCTCATAATCACACCCTTTACAATAACCGGGGTGTACATCTCTTTAATATTACCTTTAGTGATCTCAGACGAAGGAGTCAGTCTGCTCTCATTTGGCTTTTTGACGCCACCAGGGGTGCCACCACTTCTATTATTAAAAGTATCACTCATTCCTTGTTTCCATCTTTAGACTCTGGAAAAGATATACCACGTTTAGGCTCTTCAGAACGTGGTTTAGTGTCAAGCTGACGCCCTACACCCTTCTTACCAGTAAAGGTTCCTGGGATATCCAATCTAACTTTTTTACCTTTTTGGGTAAATTCAGAAGTTTTAAATACTTTACCCAAATTTTGTCTTTCAGTATTAGTTGGATCATCAGTTGACGGAGGCGCATATGCAAGCGTATCTGTTGCACTCATTGGTTGCCCCCGAGAAAATGATATGCTTGTAGTTAAAGCACCAGGGTAATTCCAATTATGATTTACTTGCTCTACATATACCGATAAATTCCTATCAGGGCGATCAAGACGATAACCAGGACGCAACCCCGGCATTCCACGTAGAGTCATACTCCCACTCAAAAGCTCATGATTATGCTGACTCCATAAGTCCTGTAAGACTACCCACCGTACAAGAAGATTTCTTTGATAATTATGGTCTTTGCCCCCCGTCAATATCGCTTGGACGAATTCAGTGGTACCAGTTCTAGGTCGTACACCAAACCTGTAAATAGAAAGAGGAGTGACAATGGGCATCACTGCTCCTAAAAAGTACCTCTGAATTTCAGTACTTCCTACACCGTGTCCCCAATATTCTAAGACATTAACTATATCGTAATCACCTCTAGTATGACTTTCTCTTACAACATCTTGCTCATAAACCACCATATAGTCTAATACGTGCCAATTAGTGTTGTCAGAACCACCCCCAAAAGCCACATCCGTAGTGACGTCCATTGCTTTATTTGTAAAATCATATGCAGACGTCCCAGATTCAAGAAGAGGACTACCCCCTTCATCTTCTTGACCTTCTTGACTATAAGGAGATTCCGATAAGGTATTACCGTCAGCAGAAGTCTGAATATTATAAAACTCAGTTTTTTTAGGAGAACTACTAGTAGCAGCATTTTTAAGAACTCCTAATATGTTCTCAGTTTGAGCCATATCTAATTCTTTTGTAATTCTATTATTATCTGGAGATCTAAATATAGGACGAGGAAGAGTAATATAAGTAGAGTTAGATTTTCTAGCTAATGGAATAAAGCTACCTTGAAGAGATACCGCAACATATTCTTCTATCTCTTTTTTACTAACGCCTTCTTTTGCTAATGTTATCATTTCTACCAATAAAGAATTATTATTTACTCCTGTTTCTTTTATTTGAGAATATAAATTACTAATTCTTTTATGCCACTCTTCGTCTATTTTCGATTCGTCCTCCTCCGTCAAGACATCACCATCTGCACCATATGGTGCAAAACCTGTAAGTTCAGGAGAATATACGCTAGCCGTGGCGACTTCTGTCTCTAATGTGGCCCCATCATCACCGACAGAAGTTAAAGCGCTACTTATAGCAGTTAAAGAAGCTGTATTTATGTCACCAGGAGTGATCTTAATTGCCTCACTACCTCCTACAAAAGTAGAACCAGTATTAACGACGAGCTGATCATTCATAGCTATAGGACGTGTAGCATCTCCTATTACACTCTTACCACTACGAACAAAGCTCCCTGTAGATAGACTCTTACCAGAACCAATATCTTTTTCAGGAATTGGATAATTCGTAAACGGCTTAAGACGTAATACCGCTGCAGGAACCATCGGCATCGCACCTTCCATAGGTACGCCTAAACCATCTTTATCACTCACTGCAAATAAAGGAGTAGGTCTTAAATCGAAAAAAAGCTCATTCATCGTTTCATTTGAATTTATCTGAAGTGCAGTAAATAAATCCCCTTGATGATGTACAAAACTAGGGTTTGCCCAATACCCATTAACATCCTCTAAATAATCAAGGCACAAAACATTGAATATAGTTTTTACTCCTGTTTTATAACTAGCATCTAAAGGTTGTGCGTACTGATTAGCTGTAGGAAACCCTGTTATAGAAGCTTCAGAATCTGTTGTCTGTTTTACTTCTTCTACAACAAATTTTAAAACAGTTTCTAAATCACCCTTTAACCCTTGTTCTTTTTCACTAACCTCTTTGTCGGCTATGATAGTTGACATATTATTTTTATATTTATCTGCATCAGCACCTCTTACTTTAAAAAAAGTATTATTAATAATACCTTCTTTACCTCGCACTATTTTTACATCTAAAGACTCCTTTTTAAACCTTGTCTTTAATCTTCTTATTCTCTCAGTTAAACCAGGGGCAGCATTAAGTCCATATGGAGTTACAGCCGCAACGGGGTCAGGGCTAATACTGGCCCATTTATCACTGACTCCTTCACTCGTATTAGTACTTTCCCCTGCAAGCTCATTGATAGCCCACGCAAGTTCACTAAGAGCAGTTTCATCATTCTTAGCTAAAGCTTGTTGGTGTATATCCCAAATCTCTGTAAAAGATATATCTTTTTTACTTCGTTTTATCTGCAAAGCAGTGGAGCTATCCGGTAACTTTTCAGTATAACTTAACGGGAGCGCCCACTGACCCCCAAAACCTATAAACCTCATAAGATTTTGAAGAACAATATGGCGAGGTCTACCTTGAAGGGCAATGCCTCTATTGAGTAAGGCTACCCCTCCTAGATTTGATCCCATATCTTTTCTTATTACTTTATCTCCAGCCATTTCATGAGAGACTAGATTCTCATTGTTGTATATCTTGGTACTTCTAACAGCTTTGCTAAAATCTGAACATTGGATACTATAGGTAGTTAATTTTCTACCTGACATATCTACAGATACAGTTCTGGTAACATTGTTTACGTACCCAAAGAAAGTACGTACCATCCCTACATTATAGACATTACTATCACTTCTATTAGTGTTAAAATATATATTGATTATATCCCCAGCAGCTATTTTATCTTCTACATAATCTACTCCTGGCAGACTCACAGTCGCAGAACCGCCTCCTAGAAGATGCTGAGATACAGCTACAGAGGTAATATAAGGGGAGAGGTCGATAACTTGAGAGGGGTCTTGTGGTCCTCTGTCATGCGTATGCACAATGCATAAGCATTTAGTATTAGCAGACCCTTTTGTATCTACTCCTGGGCCATCTGGTCGTTGAATAGGCATTTAATAAATCCTATCCACCATTATCATTTACTGGTGAGCTATCTGCCTTCCCATTACGTTTCTCCTCCCAGGCACGCACCCAGGAGAGAATATCTGCCCCACCACCAGCCATCGCCCCTACTACTGAAGCTAAAAGTTGTAAGGGCATAAATGCGGCAGTCCAATCTGTCTTAGTTAACTCTCCAGCAAGTTTATTAATCTGTTTCGTTACATCACCCATATTTTTCTCAATAGCGTCTAAATTCGCAAGCTGAACTTTATTTATAGCCGCTCCTAACGTAGCTGACTGCTTTCCAAGTTTTAACAACGCATCGCTGTATGCGGCTATTTGACTAATTATTAAATCTTTTCCTCCAAAAGCCGTAATTTTCCCACCGAAATCTTCCACAGTGGATTCTGCGCCCAACTTCATCCCCTCAATTTCTTTTCTTAAGTCTCCAAAATTAAGATCTCCCCTACTCAAAAGCTCCATAAGCTTATCGGCTATGGTGTAAGTAATCCCTTCTTTTTTACCTACCTCAGCAAGTGCTACAGTTCCTGCTTTCTTATAACCAGCCCCACGGTGTGGACCATACTCAGTCATCACACCAACTAGCATTGCTAATATGCGATCTGTAGGACCACCCTCTTCAGCACCCTCTAAGAATTTCTTGTATTCTACAAAACCCCTCGCCTTGAACATGGAGGGATCTATTCCCAATTTTTCGGCAGTCTTCCTATACTGACCAAGCATCGGGTTACCAAACCCCGCTGCACGCATCATGAGTAACTGCCCCGCCTCACCCCCTCCTGGAGCCGCTGCAGCTCCCGAAAGACTTCTTGCTAAGCCAGCCCCCACTACTGGCTGAAAAGCCCCAGGAGCCATTAAAGAAGTAATAAGATTACCAACAGACCCAGCTTGCGTGCCGGTAATATTACCCGTCGCCATTACCTGTTGCTGTGCCATAGGAGCAAACGCAGATAAAAGAGCACGCATACGATACGATGACTCAGGACCCGCCCCTCTCCCTTCTGCGGCTCGCGCTTGTCCAAACAAACCCCCGGTAATAGGGTATGCCTTCCTTAAACCCATACCACCAGCTCGTAAAGCTCCCCACGTCGGCATAAACTCTTGAGGCTGCATTCCTGTAGCGTGACCTAAAGCAGAAATATTTCGCATTTCAGGTTTACTAGGGTCCATTCTAAAACCAAGACCACCCTCAAGCATCCTTAAATTTTGAGCCCCCTCAAAAGGACTAACACCTAACGTAGATAAACCTTTAAAATCCGATCCTCCACCCCTAAGACCAAATGTATATCTACCGGCTTCCTCCCACTGTTGCCGTGCGCCATAAGCCTGTTTCATACCTCCCCACGCCATGCCTCCTTGAAGTTTTAAAGCGCCAGACACTGCTGCGAGTGCTGGAGCAGTTAATCCTTTTAAAACACCCCCCATGATAGGAACACCACCCACCACACTGCCAAGACCAGAGGCAAGCTTATCAATCATCCCCCGATATGTGTCACCAATTTTATCGAATATTCCTTTAGTTCCTTGACCTTGCCCAAATCCACCAAAAGCCGCACCACCACCGCCACCATATGCACCACCACCACCGGCCCCTCTGCCTTGTCCGGTAAGCATTCCTAAAGAGGCGCTGATATTAGCTGCACCTACGGCATTACTTGTATCACTAGTACGTTTAATCGTGGTCTGAAGAGCTTTTAACGCAGTGGTATACGTCTGGGCTCCAGTAGTAGCCTCTCGAAACTTATTTACAGCAACACTACCCAGATTGGCCATGTTCTTGGTAACATCATCAATTGCACTTTGTACGCCTTCTAACTCTTTATGTAGAGAGCTTAATCTAGACTGTAAAATGCTGTCGCCAAGTTTCTCTGCCATTTAGTATTCTTCCTTAAATGACTCACTACCATCTAGTAGTTCTTCTATACCATTAACAGAGCTTTTTAGCCCACCAATTCCTTCTGAATTGGGAGGTACGATACCACGTTCCATCTTCTTTTTATATGCTCTTTTACTCCAATTAATTAATTTTTCTGCCTCTTCTGGAGGTAAATCTTCCATAATATTGGGTGTTAACCCAGCACGTACTTCTCTCTCCCACTTGTCAATTAAGGGATCTCCCAAACTGACAAATGCACCATCAATCTCGTACATCTCACTCTTATTCTCTGAATAGTAATCTTCAAAGAATTCAACTACTAATTCAAAAATTGTATAACTTTGGAATTCAGGAGAGAGGGGAGATTTTTGGTATTTTTTTGTCCACCACACTTTCAATGGAGTGAGGGGATCTCCCGTTCCCTGGAGATTCAGAGCTGCTTGTAACTTTGCCGCCTCCATTAAAGGGAGACTCTTCAACTTGGGGTTCATCTCCGCGAAAATTGACCTCAAAAGCGGCCACCTCCTTGTAAACAAGGTTGAGGACTTCAAGATCAGTCATATTCTCAGGATCAAACCACTCAGGTTTTGATATTAAAGCAATTTCACAATGAGCAATCATCTCATTAAGCATCGCTGTGCCAGGATCAATTCCCTTACCCGTCTCAGGATTATAAGAATGACCACCACAAAGCTCTGCTTTCCGGTGACCTAGCCTAGATAAATCTCTGATAGTAAGTTTTTTACAAGCAAATGTGCCCATATATCGATCACCACTATCTTCAGATTGATAATCGATACTAAAAGACTTAGTTAAGTCCCGCATATCTTCCCCTAATTTTTAAACTTATTAGATATTTTCAATTTCAGATTCGTCCATCTGCTTAATTGCAACAAACGAACAATTCTCTGTTACTATACCACGGGAAGATACGTCAAACGTTTTACTAGCAGCTCTCACATCAGTGAACTGGGCAATGATCATAGGACCCGGTTCCCCCGTAGCTGCGCTAGATGGGGGTCGAGTATGATGAATAGCCGCAGACATGGCACCTGAAGTTAGAATATTATTAAACTTAGGAAAGATACTTAGACCACCAGCATCTTCTAATTGATTACCTCGATACTCTTTAAGAGAAGAATCAACTAAACGAAAGAAAGCAGCACTCAAAGAAGCACGATAAGCCACAGGAACGTGTTCACGTACTTCTAAGAACTCCAGTGTCTCAACCGGATTATAGTCAATGGCCTCTTCACCACTGACACCAGCACAATAACCAATAGGATGTTGATCGACAAAAAATCGAGCGCGGGCTCCGGTAAAAACTGGATGTGGCATGAGTTACTCCTCTTATGCACCTTCTAGAGGGTTATACTGACGGACAGCTTCCATAAGCTCCCATAAAATCCCTGAAATATCTTTGGGATCTACCGTGGGAGAGAAACCTTTATTTACAGCAAGTCCATTAACTGAGGACCGAAGTTGAACTCTAGTACCCGCCTCAAAATTTGCAGCAGCAGGAGTAACTGCACAATTTAATACGTTAGAGCCCTTGGCGCGAGTATAAGCTACCCAGCCACCAGAACCAACGGCAAAAGGTGGTACGGAACCGCCAGCACTGTTGACATTGTCAGCAAGGCTAAGAAGACGAACCTGGCCACTAAGTGGGAAAGGGATATCCCCCACAGCCTCATCCATTGCAACTACCACTCTGGTAGCGCCACCTGTAAAAGCGGTGGCAGTAGCGGCAGTAGTGGGGTCTTTGGTCAGAAGGGCCTCAGTTCCTCGTCGGTGTTGCCACACCTGATCTTCCCAAAGCTGAGGAATCTCAGGA
>Ga0098035_1000112_pt1 | contig 45343 bp, 59 predicted proteins | sample 3_EtaG_FD_75046 | JGI IMG/M metagenome (GOLD analysis project Ga0098035, IMG submission 75046) | Marine viral communities from the Subarctic Pacific Ocean - 3_ETSP_OMZ_AT15126 metaG | ecosystem: Environmental > Aquatic > Marine > Oceanic | place: Pacific Ocean | collected 2015-01-07
GAAGTTCCAATGGCTGAGAAGAAGTTCTACCGCAACGTCTACGTCTTCGAGCTCCTCAGTGACGAGGAGAAGGTCTACGACTACCTCTACGGTGAGGGAGGTAAGCCCACTGTGACTAGCACCAGTGAGATCGCCCGTCGTCTGGGCTGGAAGGATTCTAAGGTCTCGCAGGTCAAGCTCTCCATCACGAAGAAGGTTCAGGAGGCCACCCCATGATCCGAATGCTGCTCCCCGGTACCCCGTCCCGCGAGGACGGTCGGTCCTGCTTCGTCTGGCTCAGCACAGACGCCGCGGAAGTCGCTGCCTGGCTTCGGTGGAGGACCGCCTTCGAAGCCGCTACTGCCGTCGCCGAGGCCGACGAGGTGTGCTTCTGGGACGGTCAGACCATCCTGGCCGACGTCGTGGAGGTTGACGAAGACGTCGACATCGCGGAAGTCGAGTTCCTCGAGGACGAGAAGGACTACACCGAATCCGAGAACATGCCCGTGGCGGCGATGCGTGCTCACGTCGACGACGAAGGGATCTACTGGTCCTGGTGGGCCAAGCACAGCAACATCCGCTACACCTCCACGAAGCTGCTCTGGGTTCGTCTGTCCGAGCTGCGCAGCGAGTACGTCTCCAACCAAGGAGACGAGGCGGCCGTCTTCGACTTCTTCGAGCAGGCCCGGACGCGAGAGCAGGAGCAGGAAGATGGCGTAGGTAGCCAGCACCTGGACAACCTTCTGCTGAGCTGCATCCAGGACGGACTCAAGAGCGAGACCTTCATGAACTGCAATGGGGCAGAAGTACAGAAGCTACGCAACTACGCAGAGAAGCTGCACAAGCGAATCTACGCAAGAAGCTGCACAAGCGAATCCAGGAGAGGAAATGACCCGCCAGAAGCTCAATGAGAACTGCCTGTTCGGAATGGCGTGCCCCGCGTGCGGGAGCGCCGGGCCGCTCAGGATGTCGCTCATGGTGACGATCACCATGAGCGACGACGGCATGGACGACTCGTGGACCTTCAGCGACTGGACCGACGAGTCGTGGTGCACCTGCGTGGAGTGCGGCCACCACGCCCTCGTCAAGAACTTCCGGAACCCGGAGGCGCGGCGGCAGGCCGCGCCTCCTCTCAGCTTGAACACGGAGTAGAAGAACATGTCGAAGCGTGCCCTCGGTCTCATGACCGCTCGCCTGAAGGCCGTCGGAGGAAGCGCCCCCTTCTGGGACCTTCACCAGTTCCTGTGGGACCAGGACCGAATCGGTATCGATTCCGCCCAGGGTGCCGTGAAGAAGGGTGTCCGGACGGACGTCCTCGAGGTGAAGAAGCTCAAGAAGAATGACTGCAGAACCTGGAAGGTGTCTCTGGCCACTGACCTTGGCGAAGAGGCAGGCGAGGAATGAACCAGCTCATCGGAATCATCGGGAAGAAGGGGCACGGCAAGAGTGCCCTCGCGGATGCCCTCGCAACTATCACGGAAGGGTACACAACAGAGATCGCTTTCGCAGGTCCCTTGAAAGAGGCCGCCCGGATCATCTTCAGACTCAACGACGAGCAGCTCCACGGTGAGCTGAAGGAGAAGAAAGACCTCCACTGGAACAAGACCCCTCGTGAGCTCCTGCAGCTTCTCGACACTGAAGTAGGCAGGGCCATCGACCCGGAGGTGTGGATCAAGTCCGCCCTCTACAGGGCAGAGGCTGCCTGGGAGGCGGACCCGGACACGATCGTCGTCGTCACAGACGTCCGGTTCGAGAACGAAGCGGCCTTCATCCTTGCCAGAGGAGGACTGCTGGTACGTGTCGAACGTCCGGACCCGCAGATATGCATGTTCGAGGCGCACTTCTCGGAGATAGAGATGGAGATGGAAAAGATCGTCACCCACCTGACGGTCGTGAATGATGGCTCGCTGAAGGCCCTCGAGAGTGCCGCAGAATGGGTGGAAGAGTGGCTATCTCGTCAACTTTCGTCGGGAATCGACGAGAACCGGTTCGTCTGCTCTGCTATGGAGAGTGAGCTCGAGGATTAATCGGTAGGGGGAGCGAGTCGTACAGCGGTTAGACTCGCTCCCAGCCCTTGGGGCCCCTCTTTATTAGCCCCTGAGGCAGATGCATGGACCCCACAGAGCTTGTCCAACAGCCGGGCACCATCGAAACCGCCTACGCGGTACTGGCTGCCGTAGGTACGCTTGTCACGGGGATCGCGGGCACAGTGCTCGCGTTCCTGAAGCTCGGAGTGAAGTCTTCCAACGGCAAGCACGGGGCAGAGGTCAAAGCCCTTCCAGTTCTCGAAGGATGGAACGAACTGAGGGAGCAGGTCAAAGATCTGCAAGCTGAGCTGGCAAAGCTCAACACGGGTATCGATGCCAGTGTTCGGGACCGTACCGGGCTCCTGGAGTTGACCAGGCGGTGGGACGAGAAAATCCGGACTATGTCTCGGCAGATGAAGAGCCTGACAGAGAACCATGCTGACCATGAGCGGTACGTCAGTGAGCTACACTCAGGGTTGCTCGACCCGGAGAAGGAAGTGCAGCGTCGTCTGATGGTCCAGGAGCTCCGGGATATCAGAGAGGCGCAGAAGCAGATCCTGGTCGACGTGGAAGCCACCGCGAAGGGGCAGGTTAGTCAGGCAGAGGCCACCGCGACAATCGCTCGCATGCTCAAGGAGCTCTCCCAATGAGCGCCGAGGAAAAGTACACGCCACTTCCCCCCCGTCCCGAGAGCGCACGAGCTCAAGAGGCCGCCGCCATCTCTCTCGACGTTGTTCGAGAGATCTTCGGGTCCGCGGAAGACCAGGAGCCTTCCACTGCCGTCCTCAAGCTGCGCAACGGGGGTAAGGCCCGCTTGAGGGCAGCCCTGCGCCGGGCCGGCTTCCAACACCTTGAGCTCGAGGAGGTCAAAAGTGCCTGACGAGGAGAAGTCGGGGTCCTACATCCCCGAGAGCATGATGACCATCATCCAGGGGCTCATGGCTACTGCCATGGCCGCTGTTTGGGCTCTCATCTGGAACATGCACGGGGACCTCAGCACGTTGCAGACCACCGATGAGGCTCAGAAGACCACGATCGCGGAGCTGAAGGCCGAGCTGAACAAACGTCGAGAAGCGGAGACCGCCATCCAGACCTCTCTGGCGGTCATTGAGGCGCAGATCCCTGACATCAAGAAGGGCATCGACGACATCAAGCGCAACTTGTGATGCTCCTCCTCGCAGTCGCGGCGCTCGCTCAGGAGCCTCCGGCAAACAAGCAGCAGGCGCAGCTGGCGGAGATCGCCATCGAGACGGAAAACATCGCCAACGATGTCTGGCTGGTCAAGGTCTACATGAGGGATGAGAAGCTCATCGCAGCGGGCTTCGCCCCTGAAGGCTGGGAGCGCCCCGCTTTCGAGGTCTACGAGTCGAACCTGGACGGGCGGCCCTCCATGCTCCCTTTCGTGAACTTTGCAGCTGCCGTGGAGGCAGGAGTCTGCTCTCCTGAAGAGCTCGAGCTCTTCAGCGCCGGGGGCGAGACCGAGCGGCTCGAAGATTTCGCAGAGGACACAGACTGATCTGGTACCTTGCTACTTTTCCTCATCTTGAAGGAGAGTTCATGTCTCGCGCAACGGTCCGGAAGGGAAGCAAGGGCACCGACGTCAAGCACTGCCAGGAACGGCTCATCGCCAACGGCTACTCGGTCGGGAGGTGGGGTGCTGACGGCGATTTCGGCGGTGGTACCCACGATGCGGTCCTCCAGTTCCAGGCCTCCCGCAACCTGACCCCTGACGGCATTGTCGGGGCCAACACCTGGAAGCATCTGGAAGGGGCTTCCAGTTCCAGACAGGAAGACATCGGCGACGACGAGGCCCGCAAAACTGCGGAGCAGGCCCTCATCGCCAAGATCCCGTCCGGCATCGGCGACGTCCGCCGGCTCACGCTCGAGTCCGCCATTCGAGATCTGGGTGCGGACGAGGTCCCGGACGGCTCCAACTGGGGCGACGAGATCATGCACCTGGTCGAGGGCTACAACGAGTACTGGGGTGTCGACACCGCCAGGTACGGCCGCATGGCCTGGTGCGCGATGGCCTGCAGCTCCTGGATCGCCCTTGGCATGGGCCTGGGCACGCGATCCAGTGAGATGGACTGGGCGAAAACCCCGATGGAGAAGTTCTTCGGAGGAGCCAGCCAGTACGAAGACTGGGGACACAAAGCGGGTGTCTGGGTCGAAGAGACCGAAAAAGCGCCTGCAGGAGCCGTTTTCAGCATGGCCCGTGGGGGATCCAACTCCGACCCGGCTCAGACCGCCAAGGCCGGTCACGTCGGCATGGTCGTCTGCGATAACGGCAACGGCACCGTGACCACCATCGAGGGGAACGTCAGCAACGGCTGCCGGTCCTACACCCGGAAGAGGGCCGATCTGCATGGTTTTGTGGAATGGTGGCGGGCCTGAGGAGGAGGAGGAAGAGTCTGCCATAAGGATGGAGCACAACAACGGAGGTGCTCTATGACTCTGACCCCTACGTACAACCGGGACTACAGCTCGAAGAAGAAGGTCCTTGAGGACTTCCTCGCAGACAAGGACTTCAACCGGCAGCCGGAAGACCAGACGATCAACCGGCCCCAGATCGAGGAAGCCGGCGTTGTCGAGGTCAACGTCCGCTACAAGCAGCTCACCAGAGTCGTCGTCCTGAAGCGAACGGGCGAGACCTGGAACCCGACCTGATGGGCGACTACTGCACACTGCGGTTCGAGGCCCAAGTGACGCTGGCAGGCAGCCTCATAGTTGGCCGGCTGGTCCGCGGGGCTTCCTGGGAAGGCATCCTGGCAAGCTTCCCAGCGTTCCCCATTCACCCCGCTTGGATGCGCAACGACCGACACAACTTCGTCCCGCATGGAGGGCTGAAGCACGTGCCCGACGGCTGGGAGGACGTAGGCAAGAACGACCTCGAGGGAACTACCTGGAAGGTCCAGTGCTCAGTCAAGACGACCTCGACGGCCGAGCTCTTCTGCGAGCACATTCTGCCGTACCTCATCAAGGAGCCTTGCCTGGTGGAGTACGAGCACGAGTACCCGTACACTGGATTGCTGACGCGGACAGTGGAGCCTGCCATTGACCCGGGCATGCCGTTCTACGGAGAAGAGGCGGAGGAGTGAGGGCCGGCTTCTCAGGTACTCGGGACGGCATGACCCTGCGGCAGATTCACGTCCTGGGGCTCTTGCTCACGGACTACGCCGATGACGACCCGGTCTTCACGCACGGGGACTGCCAGGGAGCTGACGAGGAAGCCCACGCCCTCGCCATCTGCCGGGGGTACCAGGTCCTCGTGCAGCCCTGCGACATGTCCTGGATGCGTGCAGGCTGTGAGGGCCTCGTCGTTCTTCCTCCCCTCCCGCCACTGAAGCGAAACCACAACATTGTGGACTTCGCTGAGCTCATGTTCGTGTGCCCCAAGCAGCGCGAAGAGCGGCGCAGGTCCGGCACCTGGGCAACCTGGCGGTACGCTCGGAAGCTGCACCGCCCCACCATCCTCATCTACCCCAACGGAGGCTTTGTTGAGCAAGACCTACACCGCATCTGACATCGAGGCCCTCGAGGGCCTCGAGCCTGTCCGCCTTCGGCCGGGCATGTACATCGGGGGAACCGGCAAGACCGGTCTCCACCACCTCATCTGGGAGATCCTGGACAACAGCGTTGACGAGGCCTTGGGAGGCCACGCTGACCGCATCATCATCAACGTGGAGGAGACCTCTGCGGAGGTGATGGACAACGGACGAGGCATTCCTTTCGGAAAGCACAAGAAGACGGGAAAGCCCGCTGTGGAGCTCATCCTCACCGCCCTGCACGCAGGTGGGAAGTTCGGCGGTGAGGCCTACAAGACCGCCGGCGGCCTGCACGGCGTGGGCAGCTCCGTCGTCAACGCCCTGGCTTCCAGCCTGGATGTGACCATCTGGCGGGGCGGACAGGAGTACAACCAGTCCTTTGCCGAGGGCAACGCTGCGAAGCCCTCCCGCCTGAAGAAGGCCCCCAAGAGCAAGCACGGGACGCGCATCAAGTTCACCCCGGACACGCAGATCTTCGGTGACCAGGAGTTCGACCTCGAGCTCGTACGAGAGAGGGTTCGCTCGAAGGCCTACCTGACCCCGGGAGTCGCCTTCGTGCTCAACGGTGAGGAGTTCTGCTACGAGGGCGGACTGAGCGACCTGATCGAGGACTACCTCTCCACTGAGAAGCTGTCCGCCGTGACGCAGCAGCTCGTGATCAAGGACGAGAACCTCCATCTCGCGCTGGCGTGGACGTCAGACTCTCGGTCGATGGACGACCTGTCGCAGTCCTTCGCCAACGGCATCCCCACGCAGGATGGCGGGACCCACCTCACCGGCCTCAAGACTGCAGTGGTCGATGCCGTCCGGGAGTATGGGAAGGACCACAAGCTCTTCCCGAGGAAGCCGACGGTGTCGCCGGACGACATTCGAGAAGGTGTGGTGGCCGGGCTGCATGTCCTCGTCCAGGAGCCTCAGTTCCAGGGACAGACCAAGGGACGGCTGAACAACCCGGAAGTCCGTGGCGAGGTCTACCGCCGCACCAGGGGAGCTTTGGACAAGTGGCTCCTGTCTGATCGCAAGCAAGGTGAGCGGCTCATCCAGCGCATCGTGGATGCAGCCCGCGCTCGGGCAGCCGCTCGGGCTGCGGTCAACCAGGTGAGGCGGAAGAGCGTGACGACCAAGCTGCGCCTTCCCGGCAAGTTGGCGGACTGCGCGGAGCAGGACCCAGGCAAGTGCGAGCTCTTCCTGGTGGAAGGAGACTCGGCCGGGGGCTCCGCCAAGCAGGGGAGGAACCGCAGGACGCAGGCCATCCTGCCCTTGCGTGGCAAGGTCCTCAACGCGGTGCAGGCGGGTCCAAAGAAGGCCACGGCCAACAAGGAGCTACAGAACGTCATAGACGCGCTGGGCTGTGGAGTCGGGCCGTCCTTCGACATTGCCGGATTGCGGTACGACAAGATCATCCTGCTGATGGACGCAGACGTGGATGGCCATCACATCTGCACGCTGATGCTGGCGTTCTTCCACACGGTGATGCCACAGCTCATCGCTGCGGAGAAAGTGTACATCGGGCAGCCCCCTCTCTACCGCGTGTGTGCTGGAGCGAAGAACTTCTGGGCGGCGGATGATCGTGAGCTCGAGAAGTTCATGGGCACCCTCAGGAAGAAGCAGCGTGCCAGTGCGCAGGTGTCCTACTTCAAGGGACTGGGGGAGATGCCTCCGGCTCAGCTCTACGAGACCACGATGGATCCCCGGACTCGCAAGCTCCTCAAGGTTGTCATCCCGGATGGCATGGAGGTTCACACCTCCGCCACCATGCACGACCTGATGGGCAGTGACCCCTCCATGCGGGCATCCATGCTCATGAACTACAGGCCCCGCGAAGGAGAGGTGCCCGTGTGAAGGTGCTCCTGATCGACGACTGGCCGGTGTTCGCCCTCGCCCTGCAGCGCACCCTTCGGGAGGAGCTGCAGGGCGATGAGGTGGTCATCCGCCATCGCCCCACTGCGGCCATTGACCTCAAAGGACTGGACCTGGTCATCACCGACTTCCACATGCCCGGCATGAACGGCCTCGAGCTGCTCCAGTGGCTGCGGAAGGCGAACCCGGAGATGCACACCATCGTGTACTCCTCCCTGCCGGAGGAAGTGCGCGACCACCGGCTTCAGCACGAAGCCGATCACATCATCAGCAAGCTGTCCAGGGACCGTCTCAAGACGGTCGTCCTGGCTGTGAAGGCAGAACATGTCGCAGCGCAAGATTGAGATCGAGGAGCGGGAGATCGACGGGCAGACCTGCCATGTCGTCAGCCTCGCCGATGCCAGCAACGAAGAACTGAGCGAGGTCTTCGAGAAGCTCGTCCTGCAGCGGGACAAGCTGATGCCCTCGGACTACAACGCTCTCGGAGCTCGCATCGTCGAGTTCTACATGACGGGGTGGCCCGAGGGAGCCACCCACGAGGACTACGAAGAGCACCTGGTCGACAACGAGGACGCCGGAGACCTGCAGGTCGAGATGACGGAAATGTACGACTTGCGGCACTTCGGAGTGGTCGTGGGTGAGCTGCAGGATGACTATATCCGGCACGGCATCTCTTTCGCGGATGCCTTCCGAGCGTGGGAGGAGGAGAAGTACGGCGACCCGCGGAAAAAGACGAAGCGCTACCCCCACACCTTCGCTGCGGACTTGCTGCGGATGAAGGGGCCCCACGAGGGCATCTCCCCCACGCTGAGCAGGTCGGACGCCTTCCAGCTGCTGCAGATCGTTGCGGCCGCACTGAGCCTCGCCGACGTGACCGTCGCGGAGGCCCTCGCGGACTACTACCTGAGCCACAGCGAAGAGATCCTCAAAGAGAGCATCGCACGCATCGAGAAGGAGTGGTAATGCCTGAGTTCCTGTACCAGTACCGCCGCGAGCAGCGAGCGGAGTTCGTGATCGAGGCGGAGAACGCGGCGGCGGCGGAGAAGCTGGCCGAGGCTCACATCAAGAAGCCCGGTCTCCACCACCTCATCTGGGACGACAGCGACGACGGCGAGCTCGAGCTGCTGGAAGGGCCTGACCCTCGGCAGCTGTCGCTACGAGGTATGGACCTCGCTGTCCACGCGGCTGCTCGTCGGCTGCTCTGCTTCGATTGCGACCACCGCTTTCAGGGCGAGCCGAACACGGCCTGCCCGCTGTGCGGGGGCCCGTCCGAGCCAGTCAAGCAGGCCTTGGCCAAGAGTCGGGAGGCGACCTCATGAACTTCGCCCCGCTCATCTGCTTCACGCAGCAAGAAGTCAAGGTGATCCAGTGGGCCATGAGCCCCTTCCGAGTCCTCACAGAAAGCGACGTGACGTGGTCAAACCCCGAAGCCGAGCCTTCCGATGAGCTTGAAAGCGACCGATACAATCGGGTCATGAACCGCACCGCCACCCACCTCCACCTGAAGCATCTGATGGAGTTGCTCACCTGCCTCCTGAAGCTGCGGGACGCCCTCCGGTTGGACGCAGCCACCTGGTCAGAACGGGCCGACTCAGTCGATGAGGGTCCACCGGGCGCAATCTACAGGGGACTGGTCATGAGACCACGGGAGGCCTTCCACAGGCTGTCCGTCACGCGGCAGGATCAAGTTGACCGCTGCGAGGAAGCGTTGGGGCTGTGCGAGCAAGCGGTGGCCGTGATGACCAAGCTCGACCGTGAGTGCGCTGCTCTGTCGGGGGGCGATGACATTCCGTTCTGAGGAGAGAGTGATGCCAAGAGAAGAAACGACGTACATGATGGCGTACGGGTTCTGCGCGAACTGCAGGGTGCCGATCCAGTACGCACCGACGAGGGTGCCCTCGTTGAGGATCGACGGGGAGAAGCGGGCGATCTGCAGGACGTGCTTTGGGACGTGGAACGTGATCCACAGGACGTCGAAAGGTTTGGAAGCTATGCCTGTACCGGAGGGAGCCTACGAACCGGAGCCCGCGGGCGGGATGTGAGCATCCTGGTTCGGGTGTCGTTGCCACATCCGACCGGTCTGCTCCCGTCAGGTCAATCTAATTGAGACCGGGGAGACTCTCGGCTCTACGACCAAGAGTCTCCCCGGATAATCGAGAACAGCCTAAGGGCTCAACACGCCTCGATCACGATCCTACAGCTAGTTGGATCCATGCGAGTGTATCACGCCTCGATACGCTCCAGGTCAGGCGAGGTCAGGTGAGGTCAGCCAGCGACCGCCCGCTCAGGAGCAATAATCCCGCCGGCGGCAGCCACTGCTATGTCCGCTCTCCCAGCTGGGAGATCGCCGCCATCAAATGGACCGATCAGCCCGACTGACGGGCCCGGACACGAGCGGCCCGCTTGCGGATGCGCTTGGCCTTGCGGGTCTTGCCGGCGGCCTCGGCCGCCGCAGCCCGCCCCTCCATTCGGACGGGATCGCGCTCGAGCTCCTTGAGCTTGGCCTCGGCCTTGGCCAGTGCCGTGTCGCTCAGAGCCTCGGCACCCGTGCCGATCGCATTCCCTGCGACGCCTCCCATCGGACCTCCGATGGCACTGCCCGCCAGGCTTCCGAGCTCCTTGAAGGCCAGGATGCCGTCGAGGATGTTGAAGACGATCTCGAGTGCATCGTCCTTGTCCAGACCGTCACCCTGAAGCTCTTCGACAGCATCGTCGGCAGCCAGAAGCAGCGCTTCCCTGGCCTCGTCCTCCAGAACGGAAAGGACCTCGTCGGACTTGTCGGACACGGAACACCTCGTGGTTGTACGCACAACCGTAGCACGGGGGGATTTTCTGTCCATCCTTCTTACGGCAGAATCGTGCAGAAATCTGGTACTTCTAAGAAAACTGCACTGCACTGCACTGCAACTCGGCTGGTTGGCTATGAAGAAACCACTTCCGGCGGAATAGAGGGCTTCATAGTTTCAGCCATAAGAGGAGTGAACCCAGGGAGACCCTCATGAATACCAACGATGCCGCCGCCTTTGTGGCGTTCTGCGAGCAGAGGCACGGCAAGGCCGGCAACCGGATGCTCGAGAAGAAGTGGCTTCGACTGGCGAAGACGGTCAAGCGACACCAGTCAGACGGCTCCTTCGAGACTTACGTCCGGAGTCTGGCTCCCAGCAAGGTCCCCGCAGTCCGTCAGATGGTCACGGACCTGAAGGATTTCGCCGTCGCACGGCTCGAGCTGGAGCTGGTGGGCCAGAAGGGGGACCTTCGAGCGAGCCGCACTACCCTCCGCGAGCAGCTCCTGAAGGCGGAGGAGGAGGGGGATCTCGAGAGCGTCATCGAGTTTCTCGCAGCGACCCACGAAGAGGGGGCCAGCATCGTCCGGAAGGAGTGGGCAGTCATCCTGCGAGACCGTGCCCGGATGGCTGCCCGCCCCTCCAAGGCGAATAGCTCCACCCGCATCCAGAAGAGCAAGAGGAAGGTGGGGATCAACGACCCGGCAGTCCGCCACTACCTGGAGTTCATCGTCTCGCTGACCCAGGGCATCGAGGGCAACGGCTACAGCAATCAGAGCGCCAACGAGCTCTACCAGACACGGGACTGGGCTCAGGCATGTCGCATCGTGGAAGTGCCGCCGGAGATGTACGTCGAGCTTCACCAGGGGATCGACCGGTGGACCACGGAGGTCATCGTCCAGCAGGACTTCCACGCCCCCAAGCACCGCATCGTCTACGGCCCAGACGGACTCACCTTCCAGGAGACCTACTACGAAGAGGAAGAGCCGTCGGAGGAAGAGGCCCTCCATATGATCACGGCGATCGAGAGCGAAGGCCGCAAGGTGCCTTGGCCGGACCAGTGGCCGTTCGAGTCTACCTGGTTGAGCTTCGGGCCTGGCATCTGGCTCGCTCCCTACCAGATCGAGATGCGCTTCATGTCACAGGCCGTCCGGGACCAGCGATGGGAGCGGGGGCGGTTGGTCGGAATCATGATTCAGCGTGACGGGAAGTGCGTCGAGGTCCTGAAGCTCGCCAGGCAGAAGGCGGGTTCTTGGGGAGAGAACGAGTGGGAAGAGGCCTGGCAGCTCATCCCTCAGTACCAGAACGGGAGGTGGCTGGAACCCTACGGAGCCCTGTCCCCGTGGGTGACCACCGCCATCTCCTCCATCATTCAGGACCATCGCACGGTGGTCCTGGAGAAGGAAAAGACGGGGATGAGCTATCAGCGGGAGTGCCAGGCGAAGCGCAAGAAGATGAAATGGCCCTTCACCCCTGCTCCCTTCTATCGCATCCAGCTGCGGCAAAAGCTCGAGATCGAGGCACGCGTCAGGCGGCTCTTCCCGGTCTCGGTCGAGATCGAGCGAAACCACCAGTGGGACGTGCGAGAGCACGAGAGGGTCCGGGTCCGCCGCGGGCCGCTCCCCCTGGACGAGAAGACCAAGAAGGACCTGCTGCGGCGCAGGCCGAACAGCGGGAAGTGCTACAAGCTCTACATCGATCGTCCGCTGGAGGACGAAGACGCCCACCGGCTCAATCTTCGAGGCTTCCCGAAGTTCAAGCCGGCGGAAGAGTGGCTCGCACTTCTGGTCTCCCCCGTGGGAGAGCACAGGAAAGGGCCTGCAGACAAACCGTACATCCCAGGGAAGAGGGTCTTGGACTCCTCGATCCTTGTGGACGGCTTGGACTGACTGGCTATGGGAGCTCTCTCTGAGAGCTCCCTCTCCTTTAGCTCTTGTTCGGGGGGTAGGATAGACCCCACACCGGGAGATACAGCAATGGCCCGACGCGTCAAGAACACCACTGCGAAGGCAGGAACGACTGCCTCGGACAGGCGGGTTCTCTCCGGCGTCTCTGCCATCACGACTGCTCCGTCGGCCAAGACCGACGGGTTCTTGATGGAGCAGAACGAGATCATCCACCTGCTGTTCACGGTAGGCGGGACCAGCCCCATCTTCCGTATCCGCATCTGGTGGTGGTCCAACATCAGCAGTGCATGGCACAAGGGCAAGCAGGTGGTGGTCAACGCCAGTGACATCGTCACCGTGGAGACCGAGGGCCTGGACAAGATCGACCTGCAGGTCGAGACAACTCCGTCGGGCACCAGTCCGACCCTCGACGCTTGGATCGCACTGGTGAGGCCCGTATGAGCCGCTGGTATATCACTCACCGGAGGCCCGGTGAGAACCTGATGAACCCGGTCGCCACGCTCGCAGAGCTGCGGTTGGTGGGCGTGGGTGACGTAGAGGACAAGGCCCTGATCCTCTGCGAAGAGACAGGAGTCATCTACCGCTACGACTACGAGTCCGTGGCAGCAGACGACGGCCTGGGAGTCATCGAGCCTACTGCCGGAGACGGGGCCTGGCTCGCAACCGGGGGCGTCAGCGGTGACCTCGAGCACAACGACACCGCGGGCATCCAGGGTGGAACAGCCGACGAGTACTACCACCTCACCGAGGAGGAGCACACTGCCGTAGAAGAGGGCGTTGCCGACGGCGGCTTCCGCCTGAAGTGGTCCCAGGAAGAGATCTACACGGTCAGCGACACTAGAGCCATCGACGTCGACGAAGAGCTCCTCATGGAGCGGATCGTTGCTGACGGCGACCTGGTCGTAGACGGGACGCTCACCGTCCTCAGCTCGAAGAAGGACCCTGCTCTCTGGCGGCGTCGCTGGTCCCAAGAGAAGACGGTGGCCGCTACCGAGCAGGATGTCCTGCCCGCAGACGCACAGCTCATCGTCCTCGACAGCTTCGTCGTAGACGGAGACCTCGATGTTCAGGGGGATCTCCTCGTCCTGCCCTCACAGGTGGTTCGTCAGCGGACCGTGTTCATGGATGCCCAGCACTTCCTGCCTGTGGACGGCTTCACCTGGACCCTGAACTTCGACAACGTCGACAACGTCTTTGAGCTCGATTGGACGCCTGCAGACGAGGTGGGAATCGTCTCGCTCGACTTCCACCTCGAAGCATCCGACGGGGGCCTGGGCATCCGGCCCACTTCCCTTCTGCTCTACTACTCCCTTGCCACCGCGGTGGCGGACGATGTCACTGCCGCGCTGCACCTCGTGAATGCTCCCGGCGTAGACACCGTAGGAGCAGGGGCCAAGCCGGTAGCGACTGCGCTTCCGATGACTATCACCAACGCGCAGCACGACACTGCTGGAGAGCGTGGAGCCATCGAAGACCATGCTCTGGAGTTCAGCATCGACACGCCCGAATGGTTGTCTGCTCGAGAGACGCTGCGGCTGATCTCAAGCTTCGATGCACAAGCGACCACCGACATCACGGTTAGGGGTGCCCTACTCCACTATGATGACGTGGTCTGGCCGTAGGAGAGCGTCATGGCGAAGATCAAGTGCAAGGAGTACAACGCCCCTCCCTCGGGGTACGTGCCTCCGTCGAGCGCTACAGCGCTCGAGCATTCCCCTGCTCCTACCACCCCTCCAGCCGCCAAAGACTCTGTCGCCGGCGTCATCACCTGAGAGTAGCCCTGCATGCCTAACCCCGCACTGAACTGGAAGGCGCTGGCACCTGTTGCGGTCGGCGGCAGCGGCACAATCGATGAGCTGCTGGACGCGATCTACGACGCTCTCGGTGCCTCCACCTACGATGATGCCTCTGGGCGCACTCCAGGGAGTGGGTCGGCCTGGACGGTTTCCCGCTTCCAGAACACTGGCACCACCGAAGCTGTCTACGCGACCCCTCCTGTGGACGAGCTCGACGTGCGGGCCATCATCGTAGGGGTCGATGGAGACAATTCCCCCACCATGCGTGCTCCAGATACCTGGACGGACGACTGCCTGCTCGTCTCCCTCAACAAGAACTCAGGGGCGTTCAACGCGTGGGACAACGCAGCGCCCTTCACCTCTGGTGAGTTCTTCGGATATTGGAAGACCACGGCGGCAGGTAAGATCTGGACACAGGTGCGCGTCTATGAGAGCCAGGAAGGCCTCATCGTGGCCTGCAAGAACGACGACGACCACTGGTGGAACTTCGCAGTAGGTGCTCTCATGGATCCGCTCTCCACGGATGCCCTCGACGCCGAGAGCGATGACAGGGTCTACGGGATGTTCACCCAGGGAAGTGCAGCCTCCAGCGGGCGCGGGACTGCCGTCTGGACGGCCACTGGGAACGACACTTTCTGGCATCACAACACCAGTAACAACAACCCTCACGGCGGTATCTTCACCCCGGGAGCATCGACAATCGCCCCAGGAGGCAGGCTGGGTTCTGACATCGCCCTCACGACTCAGAACCTCCTCAAGCCCTCGGGCCGCTTGGTCCTGGCCGAGATTCACATTGTCGGCACGCGGCACCTCGGCCGTCTTCGCGGAATCTACAAGATTCGAGATGCCCAGATGGGGCAGAAGATCGATGGAGGAGATTTCTACATCATGGGCGGCCGAGACGACGCCGACGAAGACGCCTGGGCGTTGGAGGCCTGATGACCATCAACGAGTACATCGAGGCTCTGGAAGACGAGGGCGTCACCGTGACCAAGGTCCGCTGCCCCGCCCGCCTCAAGAAGGCGTCCAAGGTAAAGTGCCGCTCCAGCAAAGAGCGACGCGGTGAGAAAGACGAGGAGTCTCCTCGGGATGTCACCGTTGTCGGCACCAAGCAGCTCGATGGCGAAGCCTGGGAGCTATACAATGGCAAGACTCTCGTGGCTCGCTGCCTCGGCCTCGCCTTCCCCACCCTCTGACCCTCAGGTATTCACATGGGTTCTGTGACCACTGACAAGTTTGTCGGGCGTGAAGGAGCAGCTCCGGCCACTCCCGACACCGGCACCGTCGCCCTCTACTTCAAGGCGGACGGCAAGCCCTACATCAAGAATGACACCGGCACCGAGGAGGCCCTTCTGACGGACTCGGTCTCCGAGGGAGACAAGGTCCTCGCCGACAACACGGCGGGGGCCTGGCAGATCAAGGAAGGGGCGAACATCTACGCCGGCTTCTCGACCACGAATACCCTCGAGGATTTGACGTTCGGCTTCAAGACTGGACTGACCACCCTCAAGACTACAGTCACGGCCGGTTCCCGCGGCATGTACCTGGACTCGGGCGGGGGCGTCGAAATCGACGCCACCAATGCCCTGACCATTGAGTCCAGTGCTGGGGTTATCCAGCTTGGTGGGGACGACGTCGACCAGAACATCAACATCGGAACCGACGGCGACAGGACCATCACGGTCGGTGTCACCGACGGGACCACCCAGACCGACCTGAAAGCCGGCACTGGGGGCATGAACCTCGTCTGCGCAACCGGGCAGATGGACCTGTCCATCAAGGACGACGACGCCGTCTCCTGGCTCCTTCACGAAGGAGTCAGGAACTACATCAAGGTCGTCACGACGGATGGCTCGGAGCAGATGGAGTTCGGCAACGCCACCACCAACCCCCTCTTCAACTTCCTGGGCTCGGGCCAGGTGGACTTCGCCGGTCCGGTGGACATGAACGCTGCCTTCACGGGCACCGGAGCGTACACCTACAGCCAGACGGTGGGCACCTTCACCTACAACGTGGCTGGGGCGATCTACGACATCGCAGCCTGCGACCAGTTCCAGGCCATCGCCGGCGGCGGGGCTGCCGATGCGATTCGGCTGCAGGCCTCCGCAGGCGGCGGCTTCGACTTCGACATCGGGACCAACGGCTGGGATGTCGACTCCGCCGGGGCGATGATCTTCACGGGCCCGGACGACGAGGCGGCCATGTGGCAGGTCAAGGAGGGAGCCAACTCCTACATCAAGTGCGTCTCGACCAACGCCTCAGAGGCCGTCGAGCTCGGCGAGGACGTCATCGCCCTGCAGGATGTGACGGTCGACGGCTTGATCGTCTCCAAGATGGCCATCGCGTCCGGTCCCCTGGTCACCCACGGCGGAACGACCTTCATCCAGGACGTGGCCTCGAACGTGGTGACCAACAGCGACGAAGAGACGCTGTTCAACAAGGAAGGCACCCTCTTCCCGATCAACACGCTGATCCCCGGCCGCCGCCTCCACATCCGCGCCGTCGGTGTCTGCGTGGACACCGACGACGGTGTCGAGTCGTTGACGCTCCGCATCCGCCTCCACCACGACACAGGCCCGGTCGACATCAACATCCAGACCATCGTCGCAGCCGACACTGCCGACGGAGACATCTGGGAGATGGAGTGCTGGCTGTCCATCCGTGACGGGGGCACTTCCAGCACGCGTACCTTCGTGAGCTCCGGCGGTTCAGGCATCGGACAGCCGAACGCCTTCGCTCTCGATCGCCAGCGCCTCATCAACGCAGCAGACTTCGACGAGACCTTGACCTACAAGGTTCAGGTCACCGCTCAGTGGGGCAACGCGGAGACGGCGAACCAGGTCCGCATGGATGACCTGTTCGTCGAGCTCCTCTGAACCGGGTAGGATCCATGCCCCTTTCAAGGAGCTGAACATGTCTTTCCTGAAAACTACCCTTCTCACGGCATTTCTCTGCGTCTGCCTGGGTACCCCTGCCTTCGCACAGGACGAGGACCTCCCCACTGACCCTGTCGCTGTCGAAGCCGTCCCGGACGTTGCTGTCGTCGAGCCCGTCGCTGAAGCTGCAGTGGAGGACGTCCCCGTCGCCCCCGAGCTCGAAGGAGACCTCGAGTCCGCGGAGGAGGTCATCGGTACGGTCGACCTGGTCATCGAAGCCGCCAAGGCGGGCAACTACGGCCTGATGCTGGCTGGCCTCCTCATGCTGGGCATCTGGGTTCTCCGGACCTACCTCTGGAGTGCCCTGAAGAAGGAGTGGGTGCCGTACGTGACCATCGGATCCAGTACGGCAGTCGCCTTCTCCGGAGCAATGATGAGCGGAGCTTCCCCCCTGGACGCCCTGGCGGTGGCTGCTGGCGGACTTTTCGCAGGCCTCTCGGCCATCGGTATCTGGGAGCTCGTGGGCAAGAAGTTCCTGAAGAAGGCCACCGAAGCCCCGGCAGCTGAGTAGGCGATGGCCCTCCCCGACGGTGGAGGACCCCCTGTAGAGGGAGCTCCTCTCGGGGAGGGATGTCCCAAGAGGCCCTGGCACTCGAAGAAGTGGACCTACGCGATGTGGGTCACGACACTCCTGTGCATCCTCTTCATCTTCTACATCGAGCGCGCCCCGGACACGAAGGACCTGGTCCTTTACGCCTTCCTCGCGCTCATCGGGGCTCTCACAGTCCTCACCATCGGCGGTGTGTACGCCTTGGACCGGTACCGCATGGGCCTGGTCCAAGTAGTTGAGGCTGCCCGCGGGAAGAACGTAGACGAGGCCGCAGACCCAGTCCCCGCCCCGTCGGATGCAGATCGATCCCCACTCGACGATGAGAACGAAGGCCCTATAGAAGACGTAGGCACCCCGGACGAAACCACCGAGTCCAAGTAATCGCGCCCTCAGTCTGGCAGAAGTGCTATGAAAACGGTAGTTCATAGCACCCGGAGGGCCAGGTTTGAAGTTGACACTACGTGCCGGGATCGTGCGCCTTCTGGACCAGAAGAATGTCTCACGTAGTGACCGCCGGAAGGTAGACGCAGCTCTGAGGACTCTCGAGGGTGTCCTGGGGCATCTCGACTACCTTCAGGCCACCGGAGACTGCCAGCTGGCCCAGAAGGTCGCAGTTCCGGGCGACAAAGGCGTCTGGGTAGTCATCGGCGAATGGGGCGATGGCTCCTTCGACATCGTTCGGGAGGAGGGGTCTCTCTGCACTGACTCGCTGGTGGGTTGGCGACCTGGACAGACCCTTGCCGAGTACCGAGCGGAGCTCCACTCTCTCCAATCCGAGACTCCAGATGCCCCACGAAAACGTACCGTTCCTCTCTTCCGATCAGCTTCAGCTAAGAAGTGAGCTCGAGGACATGCTGCTGGCGTACGAGTCGATCAACTTCGCCAGCATCGGCTTCTCTGCAGAGACGGAGACCCTACTGGTCTCCGTAGGGACCCAGAAGCAGGGTCTCGCGGTTGCTGAGGCCGCCATCTGGACAGAGCGCCTGGCGAAGATGGGCCTGCAGCTCGAGGTCCAGATCCTCAAGGGCAGGACCAAGGGCTAAGAAGAGGCGGGGCCAGCCCGCAACGAGCCGGCCCCTTCGAGTTCTACTCCTCTCCCTCGTCCTCTCCCTCGTCCTCTCCCTCGACGTCGTCGTCGTCGGCGATCTCCTCATCGACGGCCTTCGAGGCCGGTCCCAGCATCAGCGGCTCGTCCCAGTTGATGATCTCCTCGAGCTCCTCCGCGGTCAGGAGGCCCTCCACAAAGCGGAGGCCCATGGCCACTCCGTGGGCGTTCCGGTACTTGATGGGATTCTCGGTGGCCTTGGCCTCGGCCAGCAGCTGGAGCCGAGTCCGCTCCTTCTTGCTGGGGCGCTTGGTCCTGTTGTCGTTGCCCGCCCGCTCAGCCTCTTCGAGGGTGATCTTCTCGTTGTGCTTCCGGGCCCTCCGGACCCGCTTCTCCTGCTCTTCGTGGCTCAACTTCGAGGCGAGCTGATAGGCCGCCGTGAAGTTGATGATGCCCTCGCGGACCGCGGCCTTCAGCTCATCGCAGGCGCTGCGATGGAAGGTGATGCGGTTGGAGATCCAGGTTGGGCTCTTGTGGGTCTTCCGGGCCAGGTCGGCCTGGGTGTGCCCGCTGTCCTCGACCATCTTGTACAGCCAGGCGGCGATGTCGATGTCGTCCACCTCGGCCCGCTCGATGTTCTCCATGCCGTTGAGGAGCTCCGCCTCCGGGATGCCTCCCTCGAACTGGGAGCACTTGACCTCGCCGTCACCGTAGTCGGCATCCATGTGCTTCTGGATGTACTGGATGGCCCGGAGGCGGCGAGCCCCACAGACCAGCTCGATGACCTCCTCGCCCGTGACCGGGTCCTCGGTGTCCATGACCACGAGGGCATTGATGAGGCCGTCCTCGTAGATGCTCTCGGCGAGCTCCTTGATGCGGCCCTCGTCGAAGACGGTCCGGATGTTGTCGATGTTGACGCCGACCCTGATCTGGTCGATGTCGATGAAGGAAAGCTGGCCGTTGCCGATGTCGTACATGTCGTACCTCAGAAGGAAGTGATGACCAGGTCCGGCTTGGAGGCCCGGTCGTCGATGTTGTAGTTGATCGAGTTGACTCTGCTGCTGCTGAAGGCCGTGAAGCCCTGGTAGAGCCCTCGAATGAAGGGGGTGTCTGCATTGGAGACCACCACGTGGCTACCCCGACACACTGCAGCCCGAAGTGCACGTGCCAGGCGACGGTGGTCGTCCTCGGTGAAGTCACCAGTCGTGTACGGCTGCTGACTGGTCTTGTGGTAGGGCGGGTCCGCGTAGACGAGGTCCTGCTGCCCAGCTCCTGCGATGATGGTCTCGAAGTCTTCGCAGACCACGACCGCGTTCCGCAATGCCCCAGCTGCCGCCAGGACTCTCTCCTCGAGGCAGATGTTCTTGCCCAGGACACGGTGAGGCGGGCCAGCGAAGGATGCATTGAAATGCCCCTTCTTGTTCTCCCTGTACAGGCCGTTGTAGCAGGCCCGGTTCAGGTAGATGAAGACCGCTGCCTCGAACCCACGTACACGCGCGAAGCTGTCGAGGCCGGTGTTGAAGGTGTCCCGCAGGTCTTCGAAGAGCTCGGCTCCGTCTTCCTCTTCGAAGACGCTCAGCCACTCCAGGACCTCATCTGGCTCGTTCTGTACTTGCTTCCAGGCTTGAATGAGACGGGAGTTCACGTCCGAAAGAACCGCTTCCTGGATGGCTCCTGCGGTGGAAAGGGCCAGAAAGGGAGAGCCGCCGCCCAGAAAAGGCTCGAAGTAGCACTCGAAGGACTCTGCCAGGAGCACTGGGAGCAGCGTCTTCATCGCCCGATTCTTGCCGCCAACCCACTTGATGAAGGCACTCATGCGCCGCTCTCTTCCAAGGTCCTCTTCAGGGTCTCCTTGAACTGCTCCAGGTCTACATCGGTCCGCGGGGAAACTCGAAGTTCCTCCAGAGCGGCGAGCAGAGTCTGGAGGATCTCTACAGCGTCCACTGATAGCTCCCTATCTGTTGGGGCTCACAGCCCTTCTGACGGAGACGGAGAGCTATTGGGCTTCTGCCCAGGTGGTGTCGACTTCCAGGGTGTAGGAGTAGGTGCCGCCCTTCCCTGACGCAGTGAAGCAGAAGGAGTAGGAGTCGCTGTCCTCCTCGATGACAACCTGGCCCACTCCGGAGACATGCCGGGAGATGGTGTTCAGCATACGTCGCTGGAGCTCCTGAGGAAGCGGGACGGGGACATCTCCATGGCGGGACGCCCATCCCCAGAGGATGGACTGAATCATCCGCTGGAGGAACCTCAGGTCCACGAAGTGCGGAGAGAAGACCCGATGCTCCGCTCCAGACTTGGGGAGGCGATCCATGATGTCAAAGACGTTGTCCATTCAGTCTCCCTGCGGGGAAGCCCGCTGCGATCGTTGGTAGAGGTAGCGAAGGATCTCCTCCTCGCTCCAGGACCCCAGCAGAACTTCGGCCATGTCCTCGTCCGGGACGAAGTCCAGGACATTTGGGGCCACTACAGTGATCTCCCCAGTCCTTCGGCGGAGCAGCACGCATGCTCCAGCTCGTCGGAGACAGATTTCGACCAGCTCCCCGACACGGATCCTGGCCTCTGCTGGAGACAGCAGGGAGAGATCAACAGGGGGAGCAGACTCAGCCATGCCCTTCTTTACAGCAGCTGTACTCACACTGCAAGAAAAGATGTGAGTACAAGCACCCCAGGAACCCGGCAAAAGGGAGTGGTTCCAGAAACATAGGAGGGAAATGTGAAGTCAGATGACATGGGTGAGATGGACATTCGCCGCACCAGCACCGATCAGCTTGTTGCGCGTGAGTACAGCGGGTACCAGGACACGGGGCTCACCTCGTTGCTGGACAAGCTGGCGTGGGGAAGTCCCCTCATCCTGAAGGGCCCTAAGGGAGCTGGAAAGACGCTGGCGATTGAGCAGTGGGCCGCCCAGAACGAGGTCCCCTTCCTGCGGAAGTCGTGCACCGCAGAGACTACTGATCGACACCTGCTGGGCGGATACGTGATGAAGAGCTTCGAAGAGAGCTTCTTCGTCCTGGGTGTCCTGGGCATGGCCCTCGACGTCGCCAACGAGATGGGTGGCTGTGTTCTGGTCCTGGAAGAAATCAATGCGCTCAATGAGGAAGCGCAGAAGGCCGTGAACGGCCTAGCTGACTACCGCCGTGAGGTGGACCTCCACTCGCGTATCTGCAAGGTCTACCGTCTCAAGGGCGGAGCGAAGGTCTGGATCATCGGGACGATGAACCCCGGGTACGGTGGCACCTACGAGCTGAACGAGGACTTCCGGTCTCGGTTCAAGTTCCTCCACGTGGACTTCATGGATGAGAAGACCGAGAAGCAGATCCTCCACAGCAAGTTCCCAACGTCCCCGTCGGCGAAGGAGGTTCAGTTTGTCCAGAGGCTGATGGCCCTGGCTCAGGAGACGCGTGGCGGGAAGCAGGGCTACGCCCTCTCCACCCGCGACCTTGAACAGTGCATCGAGGACTACTTGGCCCTGGGGGCCATCGACAAGGCCCTGAAGATGCTCGAAGGCAAGTTCGAAGGGGCCCACGTGGCTAACTTCCAGGCTCGGGTGCGCAGCACCTTCGCCAACCCCAAGGTCGACCTCACGACCGTGAAGCTCTACTGATGTCTCCAGACCTCTACCCGCATCACCTCGATGCGCTTGAGCCGGAAGAGATCCAAGAGAGCGAGTGGGTGACGTTCACCCGCTGCACCAAAGACCCGAAGCTGGCTTGGCTCGAGGATTGCCTCGGGGGGTGTGGGATCCCCTCTCGTCGCCACGGGCGCTCCTTCTACGCTCCGATCCTCCAGGTCGCTCGCGCGGACCTGGAGGAAGCCTGGACCTTCCTCACAGAGGCTGACGCCGTGTACGGGACGGTAGACGACGTTCCAGACGACGACCCTCGCTACGACATCTTTCGAGACTGATAACGAGGACTCCACCACCGGCATAGGAAAAACGGTATGAGCAACCAGACACCATCAGCCCTCCAGGGCCAGGGCCAGGCCAAGAAGCGGCTCCGGCCCCCGCTGGACCTCGGTCCGATGGGAGGGGACCAGAAGTACATCCGAGCTCGGGCTGAGGAGCTCATCCGGACGTTCGAAGCCCTTCTCGACGCGAAGATCACCCTCATCAACGACAAGGGTGGCTGGACGGACTGCCAGGCGATCATTGCAGCTCCGGTGGACGAGGACGAGGAGGCCTACCTCACCACGGAGCACGAGCTCAGCCACTGGCTGTTCGAGACCGACCTGGTCATGACCAAGACCTTCGTGGAGTACACGGTGGGGCGCATCCTCACCCGCGCAGGCTTCAAGCCCAACACGGATGACGCCCGGCCCTACCAGAAGCACATGGAAGGCATCGTGCACTCCCTCTGGAACGTGCTCGAGGACTGGCGATGCTGCTGGCTGTGGGGGGAGCTCTACGCTGGCGGAGCAGAACTCCTGCAGCAGCGGTGGGTGGACATCTGCCAGTACGAGATCCTGGACAAGGCGGCAGAGTCCAGCCTGGTGACCTTCTTGGCCAAGTGGGCCTCGGGGGCGCAGACTCCCACTGCCCCTCCAGAGTTCCAGGCATGTGGTCCGGCGATGACTCGGGCTGTGAACCTGGTCGAGGGAGTGGGCCCTGCTGCGTGCCTGGGCATCACCGGCATCCTCATCGATGAGATCCTCGATGAGCTCCTGGACAACAACCCTCCTCCGCCTCCTCAGCAGAAGCAGCCTCAGCAGGCGAGTGGCAAGCCCCAGCCCCGTACTGGCGGTGCCCCGGGTGGAACTCCAGGCAAGGGCCGCGTTGTCTCACCCAAGAAGGGAAAGGGAGGCAGCCCACGGATGCAGAAGAAGCGGGAGTTGCAGCGAGACAGCCAGCACACGCTGAAGCTCCTTTGCAACATGGTGCCGCGGAAGGGGCCCGGATCCGACCCGACCACGCCTGCGGGTGCAGGTGGGCTCGGCGAAGCAGACGTTCGGCCTGCCAAGAAGAAGAAGCGTGGGAATGACGGCCTGGGGTCCATCAAGCGGGTCATCAACGCCAACAACGACTCCACGGACGAGACGGGGATGACCCCCTTCAAGTTCCTGCTCCACGACGAAGCTGAGAGGATGCAGACGCGCCTCGAGCAGGCTCGTGCGGCCATGATGCGGAACCACGACACGCCGGAGCAGGAGCAGGTTCAGCTGGTCCTGGGAGCGGCCCAGGAGTGCGGTATCCCTGTGGTGCACGTGGATCCTCTGCGGCCCTTGCCTCCCCCCTCCGAGGTGGCACATGCAAACCGCCGCATCCTGGAGCAGCTGCGGATGAAGAAAAGGAAGAGGAAGGCGTACGAGGGCGACTTCAACGCCGGGGCCTTCTTGGACGCTCTGGGGCAGGGACAACTGGACCAGCCCTTCTACGACAAGCAGACGCGGATTCCCCAGTTCGAGCTCCTCTTCCTCTTCGATGTCAGTGGCAGCATGACCGTGGGACAGGCCCTCCCGCTCACTGAGCGGGCTCTGGCTGACTCGGTGCACGCTGTGCAGGCCATCCGGTCCAGGGCCCACATGTGGGCCTTCTCGGACGTCCTGTACGTCTTCAACGAGGTGGGCTCGGTGTACTCCTCTGGCATCCGCCACGGCAGTACCAGCATGGTGCAGGCCCTGGATGTCGCTCAGCGATGGGCCAAGCGGAACGTCCAGCGTCGGGCTCTGATGTTGGTGACGGACGGCTGGCCTACCAGCTGTCGGGCACACAGCTCTACGGGATCAGCACTGGGGGACCTCCGCACGGTGCTCGAGGAGATCCGCAAAGACAAGATTGCTCTGTCCGTTCTGGGAATCAAGAGTCCCTCCCAGTCGGCAGAAGACGCCGGCAACATGTACGACCAGGCCTTCGGCGAAGGCCGCTACGGCATGGTCGGTACCTTCGACGAACTCACCTCGGAGCTGCCCAAGGCAGTCCGTGTCCTCGCATCGGCCCATGTGGCCAAAGGAACCAGATGAAAGCCAACCAGGTTGAGAAGCTCAACACGGAAGTCACCGCCCTCCTCACCAAGTACGGGGCCGAGAAGAACTACTTCTTGGCCTACGTCTTCATCGACGAGGAGGAAGGAAGCATCTCCTCTCCCTGCATCGCCAACGTGACGGGGCTCAAGGGGCACGGGGTATCCACGGCACGCGCAGCGGGCTTCCTCTCCGAGATGATCAGTGACACCCTGATCAGCATCCTCTGCCGCTACAACGGCTTGGACATCATGAGTGCCTCGGGTGCCTTAAAGGGTATGATCGACGAGGCGCGAGGGACCCAGATGATGCAGAAGCAGATGGACCAGGCCCGTCAGGGCGAGCTCCCCTTCGCGTGATCCCCCGTAGTAGGCGAGAGGCCAACTTCCCGCTTCCTCAGCACTGGCCCTCTCGCCTACTACCAGGATGCCTATGCAGCTGAAAGACAGACATGCCCGCTACCTGGGACGTACCGCTCGAGGCCTCTCCTCCCACCTGGGAAGGAGGGTGTCTCCGGACGAGGTACTCCAGGCAGTGATCGACATGGCCATCTGCGACGAGGGGGTCTACGACCTCGAGGACGGAGGACGGCTGATCTCTGCGGACCGGCGGGAGGTTGTGCAGGCTGCTCGGAAGGCCCGAACCCTCGATCTCTCTCCTGAAGAGCTTTTGAAGCGGATCTCCCTCCCGGAGGAGAGTCAGTCATAAGGAAGGGATCCAACAAGGAGGAGTCCCATGCGACTTGGTCGATTCCACATGACGTTCCGCAACATCGCCCCAAGCCTCAAGGAGCTCGAGCTTCGTCGATCTGCCCCCGCAGGCTCGAAGAACGTGCAGGCAGAGGTGCAAGTGCAGCTGATTCGAGGACTGGGTGTGGGCTTTGCGCCTGCTACCGTCGGACCGCACCTCTCTCGGGTGCGGTTCATCACGGTCTACTTGTGTCCGTAGCGCCTGCTCAGGTCCTTGAAGCGTGCCATACCAGCTCGAAGCATTGCCTTTCTCTCGTCCTTGTCGACCCCTGCGTCGGCAAGGGCTTGAGTCAGGGGACGTGGAGTTTTCCTAGTACGCGCAGACGCCTTTAGGGCCATGTGCGGCTCGAGCCAGGTGTCCGCACGGTGATGGGCTCCAGCGACCTCGGTGAAGACCAGAGTTCCTTGGTGCTTGTCGTTGACGATGACCTTGTGGAAGAGATCCCCGTCTCCCAAGTAGAGCTTTCGTCCGCCGAGCTGACGTACCGCCTGATCAAGCTCTCCAGCTGCCTGGTGTGCCGCGCGAAGAACTGCAGGATGCCCTTCTGGAGCACGGGGCAGTGCCCGTTGGACGAACCGCGTCGCCACGTGCCCGAGTTCCACGTTGGCCCTGGCCATTCCGAGCTTCTCGGGGCCCTTGAGCTTGACCCAGTTGCCCCTGTAGGGGTTGGCTGGCGTCTTGCCTGCGGGAGTTCCGGTGCCGAGTCTGGGGGTAGCCAGGCGCGGTACCTTTAGCCCTGAGACCTTCTTCCTCGGGGCCATCTCCGTGGGCAGTCCTGCGGCCTTCCGGTGCTGACCTTTCTTGGCGGGCCAGCGAAGCCGAGACAGAAGCGGCCTCGTGTCCCTGCCAGCTTCCCAATGACCAGCGTGCCGCCTGCTCACGATGTCTCCACTCTCATGGAGCATGCGCTCTGCGTAGTCACCATCATCCTCGTGCGGGAGGGGACCCTGGAGCTTGACCCAGTTGCCCCGAAAGGGGTTGGCCGGGGTCTTGCCTGCAGGTGTCCCGGTGCCCAGCCGCGGCGTACCCACTCGAGGTACTTTTAGCCCGGGAACGCGCTTCCGAGCTTCCTGCTCTGTGGGCATGCCGGCAGCCTTGGCGGAGCTCGGCCCTGTGATCAGGATCTTGGGCCGGTACAGCGAGCTCATTGCCCTGTCCACCTTCTCCCACTTCTTCTTTTCAGCATCCAAATGCTTGCCGAGGCGGTGGCCTGCGTACAGCGTGCCTCCCAAGGCCGCCACGATTCCTGCGGGAACCAGCAGGTCGCGCGTGCCGGCAGCCTTCTCGTAGAGATCGCGGATGTCCTCGGACGACTTGTACATCACCGGAAGCCTGCGAAGCCGTAGGAGTGGCTCCCCTGGTTGACCCTGCGACGCTGCTTTCGCACGCCTGCCTTGACCTCCCGGCGGTACCTCTTCTTCTTCCTCGCAATCTCTGCGCGGTGCTGCATCCGGTACTGCCGACTGCGGATGAGGAGCTGCTCCCGATTCCGCATGTAGTACTCGCGCCGACGCCGACGCTCTGCAGGGGTCTCGTCCTTTGCGATCTTCTCCAAGGCGTCCGTCAGAGAGCCCAGCTTCTGCGCAGGGATCTGAGGGGCCTTCCACTTGTCGATGGCCATCGTCCCGCCCAGGCCTACAGCACCTGCAGCGAGCGTTCCCCTGGCAAGACCCTTGGCAAGGGTCTTGGCTCCGCCCACGACCTTGGCCTTGGCTCGCCCCTGTGCTGCGAAGGCGTCCATCACACGCCGTTCCGCGCCGTGAAAGGCAGCCTGGTTCCCCGTTGCCATGGGGTTCTTGGCCTTCTTCAGGGCATCCTTCACGCGGCGCATGTTGGCCTTCTCAGCGCGGACGGCTCCGCCCATGGCCTCGGGGATTGCCTTCACGCCCTGCCAGATGCTCTTGCTTGCTCTCATCAGTCCGGAAGTGATGAAGTTGGCCTCTTTCTCAAAGGCCAGCTCCTGTAGGAGCTCCAGGTCAGTCACGTTAGCCCCGGAGACCTACAGGCCGGTGATGAGGCCTACAACCTTGGTGGTGATGGGAATCATCCGCTCGTACTGCACGCCGCAGGACTCCTGCATGACCGTGCCCATCGCATCCGTGGAGAGGCTGTGGTTCGGGACGTGGCAGGCTTCGAGGTAGTTCGCTGCGACCGTGTCCTCGTTGCTGTCCTTCATCAGGATCATGAGGCCGATGGGCTGCTTGAACAGGTCGGAGGCCAGGTTCAGGAAGATGTTCTCGTAGCCGGGCGGGATCTTCACGTCGTGCGGGTTGGACACAGTGCCCGCCCCGATGTTCGTGAAGACCGGCGCAACCAGCGTCGGAGGAACGAGGTCTTGGTAGTAGGCGTACAGCACCCGGAGCAGCGAGGGGCCGTGGTACATGATGCGCGACAACATCATCTGGCCCATGGTGCGGCCAGGGATGAAGTAGCTGCGTTCAGATCCGATCTCCCAGATGCGCTGGATGCTCGTGTTCTGGCTGAGGCTGAAGTTCTGGACGATGCCAAGGGGGAAGGCGATCTGGTCGGACGCGGAGCTGCCTGCAGCAAGCGCGCTGGCCAAGAACGATTCGCCACCGATGTTCGCAAGCCGGGGCGGCCCAGCTGCGAGCATCGTGTAGGCCCCATTCATATACTGGCCGTCAACCAAGCCGCCCTGCACATACTTGTCGTACGGGGACCAGTCGGAGAGAGTTGCCATCAGAGGCTCCTACGGGAACGGTTCAGGGCGAGAAGGATCAGGTGACGATGGTGACGGGGACGCTGAGCACCAGCACATCATCGACCCAGAGGCGCAGCATGTAGGTCGCGCCGACCGTGTAACCGTCCACGTCCATGTCGAACGTGATCTGGGTGTCGGTCCAGGCAGTGATGCCGAAGCCGGCCGTCGAGCCCACGAAGCTCTGGGAACCCAGGGCCATCGAAGGCAGGGTGCCCGGGTCAGCGCCCGAGGTGGTCACGGAGACGGTCTCGTCGGCGTCGATGGCCCCAGCAGTGGTGGCGACGGCCTGCACCATGAACTTGGCCTCAGCGTCCGCGTTCACAATGGCGATGATGTCCGCAGCAGTGTCCCCGTCGTGGGTGATGGCGATGGTGCCCGCGTCCGCGTCCGCAGTGACGGTGATGGACCCGCCGTCATCCTCGAGGGTGACAGTGATGGTCTGCAAGCCCGGCAGAACCGCCGTGAAGGTGATCTTGCCCGTGGAGTCCGCAGTAGCGCCCTCAGCCTTCTCGGCATCTCCGACCAGGTTGGTCCCGGTCATGACGAGGTCAACGTTCGCGGGCGACGTCCCCTCAGAGACGACCGTGAGGTTGTCGATGATGGTCAGGATGGCCGGGTAGTAGCTGTCCGACTTCGCCTCGAGGACCCCGAGCGCGTCGGCCAGGGCCTGGTCGCGGTCGTCGTAGACACGGTGGAAGCGCTTGGCACCGATGCGCTCCTTCCAGCGCTTGACGTAGGTGGCGACATTGGTGAGAGACTTGGCGACGTTGGACATGGTTTTCCCCTAAGAGGGTTCGGCTGGGTGGACGGTCAGGAGACGATGGTGATCTTGATCTTGTTGCAGGGGTACGCCGGAGCGACCTCGACCTCGATGAGGACCGTATCAGGACTGTCCTCATCCTGCAGAAGAGAGGTGAGGGAAGCCTTGCGAACAACCCCCAACTGGGCGGCGTAGCTGAGGAACCCTTCGTTGCTCATGGTGAGCTGGTCCAGGAACCCGGAAGTGATGACCGACCGACCGATGAAGACCCGGTTGGTGGAGCGCAAGCCCTTGGCCAGCCAGTCGATGGCCTTGGTGATGGACATCTCCCGGTACTCGACCGAGGTGACTGCCGTGGACCGCTGGTGGCGGGACACAACCGTGCCACCCAGGTTCACCAGGACGTACCGGCCGCCGTCGGCGATGGTGTCGAGCTGGTTCTCCGAGAAGGTGTCGTCGGTGCCATAGACGGCACTAAAGCCAGTAATGGGCAGGTTCGTCAGGGGCTGCTGCGGAGACTGCTGCGCAATCTGGCCGGCGATGGCCGCGGCTGCGTAGTAGGGCTCGACCTTCTGGTCGATGCCGTTGATGGAAGTCACCACGGAGTCGCAGGCGATGTAGTAGATGCGGCGGTGGGCGTACCCTTCCGCCTGCTCTGCAGCAGCATCAGCACAGCTGGACAGGTCCCGCCGCGTCGTGCCCGCGATGAGGAGCTCGCTGCCGCGGATCTTGAGGGAGTAGTCCGCCCCCTCGAGGTCCTCGTCGAAGGTGTCGGTGGAGAAGAACCCGTCCTCGTTCTCGTCTTCGTCTTCGTCGAAGGAGACGCGGAAGGTCAGGATCACTCCGCTGACCTCCTGAACCGAGTAGCGACGGAGCGAGGAAGCACCGCTCTCCGTGACCAGCAGCTCCAGGTAGAGCTGCTGGTCGTACTCGATCTCATCCGAGGGGTCGATCCCCTCAGCGATGAGGTCAGAGACGGGGTTCGAGTCCAGCGTGAAGCTGTTGTCGGTCCCGTTGGACTCTCCGTCCTCGCCCGAGGACACGACGGTGTCCACAGCACGAGTCGGGACCTCGCTTGCCAGGAGAGCGATTCGCTCACCACGCTCGGCAGGCTTGCTCATCGCCTGGACGTGCGTGGAGATCAGCTGCTGGACGTACTGGTCGTCCGTCAGCGGAGCCATCGTGTAGACCTCGCTCGACTCCAGGAACTCCAGCCCACGGCTCCAGCCGTCGATGGTGCCCTTGGGGGACGCGTCGTTGGCCTCATCGATGCCCAGGCAGGTCACGCTCACAGTCGGAGCGTTGCTCAGAGCCAAGAACGTACCCAAAGCGAGGGGGTTCTTGGTGCTGATGGGGCCGATGCTGTCTTCCAGGTCCGAGGTGTTCTCGAACTCGAGGAGGGCCGGCTCGTCTGCAGAAGCCGAGACATCCAGACGCAGCGCCTCGTAGGCGATGTAGATGTCCGCCATGGCCGAGGCCAGGGAGAACGGGATGCCGGAGCTCTTGTTCCGCAGGATGTTCGGACCGATGTTGATGCTGCCGTCTCCGTCCAGGTAGAAGTCCGGGTCCGGGCGACCAGTTCCGGTCGCGGTTCCATCGATCACCAGAACCAGGTCAGCGTCGTCGTCGTCGTGGACGTAGATCTTCGACGCTGCCCCGGACAGAAGCGACGTCAGGACCATGTTCTGGTCGTCGCCCTCTGCAGCGACATCCGCAGAGCCGTCGACCAGCTCGTTGATGTCGTCGATCGCATCCTGCAGCGAGTTGCTGGAGAAGGTGACCTCGTACTCGTAGGGGTTGTCGTCGAGCTGGAAGGTCAGGGTCGAGGTCTTGAGAAGATCGCTGCCAGAGACATCCGTGTTGTCGGTCGAATCGGCACCCGCATCCGTCGCAGTGTCCGAATCGAAGTTCATCTCGGTAAAGCCGTCGACGAGCGTGAGGACGGCGTCGGTACCCCCGATGAGGGTCCGCAGGCTCAGGATGTCGTCGTCGTCGGTGTACCAGTAGACCAGGCGCTCACCGCCGCTGGCGGTGACGCCGTTGTGGGCTGCCGAAGCGTTCAGCAGCACAGCCAGGGCCGAAGCATCCGCCGCCGAGTCCATTCCTGCGGTGCTCGCCCCGGAGATGGACGTGGTCGTGCTCTCGCCGTCATCGGACCAGGTGAACGAGATGGTGGTAGTGCTCAGGGAGTTGGCGAAGGTCGCCTGGCTCGAAAGCACTGCGGGAGAGCCGTTCGTGGCGTCGTAGAAGCCCAGATGGCGGAAGCCGTCATCCGCATCCACAGCCTGGAGCTCGATGCTGATCGAGCTGCCGCCCTCGGTGGAGGTGATCGTGATCTCACCGAAGTCGCTGGAGCCCGTGGACGTCGAGGTCACTGCGATGGTCGCCACAGCGATGCCGCCGTTGCCGGCTCCGCCGGGACCGTCGTACAGCGTCAGGTCGCTGCTCGTGGTGCCTCCGAAGGCCTCTGCGATGGCATCGACCAGGTCATCGAGGTCGGACACCGACGACATGTCTACGGAAGTGGCCTCGAGCGTGTGCTCGCCCTTGGTGTCGGTGATGACCAGATTCAGGTCCAGGGACGACGGAGCCGTCAGGGGGAGCTGGATGGTGTCGCTGTCCAGGGTCGCCTGCGTGGCGAACTCGACATCCTTACCGTCGTCGCTGGTGGCCTCGGAGGCAGAGAAGCCCAGGGCAGCGTTGGCGTCGCCCGAGGCCTTGATGGCGATGGACTGGTCCGCACCCGTCTTGGTCGTGGCGATGAGCAGCCTGCTGTCCACAGCAGTGAGCGTCAGCTGGGAGAACTCGTCCTCATCCTCGATGGCCGTGATGATCTCACCGACGCTGGAGAAGGGCCCACCCGTGAAGGTGAAGGTGACATCGTCGCCCTCGACACCGTCCTCGGTGACCGCGAAGATGAGGTAGAGCCCGGCCAGAGCCAGGTCGAAGGCCAGATCGCTCGACGACATGATGGCGGCAGCGCGCTCGTCCAAACCCTCAGCGGTGCCCTCGATCTCCGCAGCTTCTCCCTCGGGGGAGATGGAACCGAAGACGAGGCCGTCCGCCTGGAAGTAGGCGTACTTCGGGGCGAATGGCGAGGAGTGGCTGGTGGTGTTGACCTCCAGCGTGGAGTAGACGCGGTTGGTCGCAGCACCGTCGTCGTTGTAGGTGGACAGCGAAGTGCTGATCTTGCCCAGCTTGAAGCGGGACTCCTCGACCTTGATGACCTCACCGTCGCCCACCTGGACGCCCGTGGCCCAGAACTGGTCGCCAGGGACCGTGCTGGTGGCGGCCTGCAGTGGGACAGTCGGGCTCGAGCCCGAGAAGGTCACTGCGCCAGCCTTGGCGTTGTAGTAGGTGCCGGCCTGGTCCAGGGTCAGTGCCCAGACCTCGTCGGTCGGGGGAGTCGACCCGTCTGCCGGGAAGTCTGCCGAAGTGGAGTCCTCCTGGTAGTCGCCCCGGTAGAACTCGAGCCAGGGGGTGTAGAGGTCCCCGTCGTCGTCGTCCTGGCCCTGGAAGCCCGCGCCCTCCACTCGGTACTCGAGGGAGGAATCGAAGCTGGCGGTGTTCTCGAACAGCCTGATGAGGGCCGCCGCGCCTGCTCGCAGGGTCACACTGGACGTGGCCCCGTAGGTCGTAGAGCAGATCTGCAGGTACACGTCACCTGCAGATCCGAAGTCGCCGTCCTCGTCTTCCCAGGCAGACGCGATGGTCTTGCCCGCAGCATCGTTGATCTCCTCGGCAACCTCCTCGGCAGTGAGAGTCCCCTTCAGCGTGACGGTGACGTCCTTGCTGGTGCTCGTGGAGTTCACGGCATCGATGGCGAAGATGAGAGCGTCGCCAGTGTCCGCGTCGAACACGTAGCCGGCCCCCTCTTCCACATTGGACCGGATGCAGGCTGCCCGCGAGAGGTTCATCAGCTTCAGGAAGGCCTGGCCGTACTCGCTGTGCGAACCACGTGCGAGCTTGGACAGCGTGCCGCCGAAGTACAGGTACGACCAGACCTCGTTCTCGTCGATCTCGAGCTCGTCGATGATGTCGCGCGGGTCGGGGAAATCGGCCTGAGCGATGAGCATGGAGGACTGGTTGTACTGGGCGGCTTCGTACTTGGCGTCGCTCTCCAGAGCACCATCGTCGTCCAGCGCTTCGAGGAGCTGGTAGCAGACCCCCAAGACGCAGGGAATGAGGGTGGGGGAAGCGACAACTGCGCTGCTCTCACTGAGGGACTGGGTGATTTCGACGCCGGGACGGCTCTCGGAGGCCATGGGAACTCCTACTCGGTGCCGTCAACGGCGACGGCATCCTGCTGGATAGCGTCACCGTCAGTGACGGAGATGGTGGTCACGGAGCCGCCGGCGTTCAGCCGACGGACAAGCACCGGGGTATCAGACATTGCCAACTCTACCTTCTCCAGCGCGCTGGGTGAAGTATACGGGAAGTCTGATGCTCGGCGCTCTTGCGTGATCATGGAAAGGTCGCGGTCTTTGGAGGGTGCGGTGGGGGTTGTAGCCCAAGTCCACTGCAAGGTGAAGGGGAGGTTGACCTGGACCATCACAAGGCCGGTCGGATCTCCTGCCACCAGAGCTCCAGGAGGGCTCGGAGAGTTTGCAGAGGGGGCTGGTCGTGCGATTTGATGAAACCCTCCTCGACTCTCCAAGAGCCGCTGGTTAGCCCGGGTCCCGTGAATAACAAGGTGGGCCAGATGCTGCGCGATGATGTCAGTTTCGGCAAGGCAGTAGACAACGAGGTGACCAGACAGGAGATCTGAGCGTACTCGTCGCTCGGTATTCTGATTGAAGGACACCATGTTGTCGATGCCCAAGCCCTGATAGTTGTAAGGACCCATCACGACCGTGATGGCAGGCCGCTTCCCGGCGATGTCCATGCTGAGGGGAGCCTCAGCTGTGATCACAATCTCAGTGTTCTCCCGGTCAGGCTCCCAGTGGTAGCACCCGTTCGCGTTGAAGTTGAAGAGCCCCTGGAGAAACTGCACGTACAAGCGCGTGGCGAAGACAATGGGGTTGTCCGCCCTCGAGATCGAAAGCTGGGTACGCCGTGTTGTTGCCCGGCTCATTCAGGCTCCATCGCCAGGCCGTAGATGCGTACGACATCCTGGAGAGAAGCAGTCTTCTCTGACTCCTTACGAGCAGAAAACCCTGCCAACCCGCTCCCTGCCAGAATGCCAACTGGAGTCAGAGCCATCGCAGCCTTCTGCGTCTGCTGGGCCTGCTGGTTCTTGAGCTCGTCCCGACGTGCCATCTCCTCAGCAATGCGCGCCTGTCCGGCGACCGAGGAGAGCCTCCTGGCTGCGAGGCCGAGGGTGGCAGCTCCGCCGCCGGCTGCAGTCCAGAAGCCAGCCCGCTGTGCTGGGCTCAGCTTCTGAAGGAATCGACCGAGCGGACCCTGATGGGCAGCATGGGTCAAGGCTCCGGCCGTCACGTATCCGAGCCCAGCACCCGCCCCGACCCCTGCCACGTTGGTGGCGATGGTCTTCCAGGGGTAGTCACGAAGCGAAGTTCGACCCTGAAGACTCTGGTAGTCCTTGAACCCTTCCCGTTCCTGGGGAACTTTCCGGCTCTTGGTGCTCATTGGTAGCCGTGCCTCCCCAACATCCTATCGAGGGCGTCGTCCGGCGTCGCGCCTGCCTCGAAGGGATCCTGTGGATTAGTATAGTTTCGCCAAGGGACCGCCTGAAGCTCTTTGGTGTCCACCTTGAGCGGAACAGTGTCCTCGATGCTTCCAGGCTGGAGGAGAACAGCTCGAACCTCTTGGCGAACCCGGACACCGCCTTTCATGGTGCCCCCTACGCTGACCACGCGGAACCTGCGGTTCTTGTTGTCGATGAACAGTGAGAGCGGGGTGACGTCCGGCGAAGCAGGGCACCGCCAGGTGATCATTCGCTGTTGGTCATGGCTGTGCTGCGCCAAGTTCTCGGTGTGCTCCGAGTCATCCACCTGAGCCCAGAACTCGATGGGGTAATGGTAGCCCCCCGAGAAGCCTGTGCCGTAGCAGGTGGGGCAGCTGTCATCGAGCCGCTTCCCCAGCACGTCGTCCCAGCACTGGGCACAGCGCTGCCCGAAAGTGCGGCGAGGGAAGAGCCAGCACAGGACGCCGGCGAACTCGGTGTAGAGCAGGGTCTCGAGGCGGATGATCTCTGCCGCCATGAGGTCTTCTTTGCCCCAGCGGTCGACGATCTCCGAGTACTCGACCTTGCCCGTCATCGGGTGCCGGACCTTGATCCGGTAGAAGAGCGTCCGGTTGTTCGAGATCAGAGGGGCACTGTTGTCCCGAAGGAAGTACCGATCGATGAGAGGCCCGGCGAGCTCGTGCCAGGGACCTGCTTCCGCTTCAGAGCGCTCGACGTAGAACTCGTACTCCTGGATGTCCAACATCGTGGGAGTGATTTCCCAGTGGATGTCGTAGAACGAACGGGAGAACCCCGTCACACGCGCATTGCGGAGAGAGATCACGCTCGCAGACGCCGGGCGACACTCAAGACCCGCGGGCCCATGTATGCGCCCAAGCCTGCGCCTCCCAGCGCCCAGGGGAGCGACTGAACAGCCGCGGCGTGACCGGGGGACTCCTTGGCATCCAGGACTGCCTGGCGCTTCATCTCTGCGTAGCGGTGCTTCATGCCCTTCATGCCGGATAGGTTCTTCAGGTCCCTGCTCTGATGCGTGAACAGGGCCCGCATGTTGTCGAGCTCAGCCTGCTGCTGGAGCTGCGCCTTCGAGGTGCCGTCTGCCCCCCTACGGTGGCTCAAGTAGCTGGCCAGTGCTCCTGCTCCTCCTAGAGCGAGTGCTCCGCCCGCGGCTCCGAGCACGCGCTCCCGAGTCGAGGCCTGCTTCTTCAAGCTGTTCTTCGCCCGGAAACCGCCCGCGACAGCCAGGCCAGTGCCCACGCCTCCCGCAGCACCGCCGCCCAGCCCGCTGAGAATGGGGACCAAGCCATGCTCAATGGCATCCAACTGCGGCAGCGTGAGCTTGTGAAACTTGCGCATGGCCCACTGACGGATCTTGTGCGCGTTGCCGCCGTGCATCACGTACATAGCGCCGATGGCTGCAACAACAGACACCGGGATGGCCAACTTCTTGGCCAGTTCTTGCGCCTTGACCTTGTCCCCGTAGGGGGCGGCCATGTTGGCAGTCGGACCTGCGAGTGCCTTGCCCGCCCGGTAGCCCGCAACAGTCCCGCCTCCGAAAGCACCGAGAGGACCCAGCATCGGATCCTGGAGGAAAGCCCGCTTCTCTCCACGCCGCTCGATCTCCTTCCGGACTCGGCGGTGAGCAAGAGCCTGCCCTGCATGGCGTCCCAGGGGAGCCCCCATCGTCATGCCAGCACCTGTGACCAATCCGAGGACTGCAGCGTGTGGAATGGAGTGAGTAGCAGCGAAGCCTGCGAGTCCGCCCGTAGCCATCCCCGTGGGGAAGAGGAGCTTCGCCTCATGCTTCGAGGGGGTCCATCGCTTGTTGGAGGGCGTGTTCCGGCTCCACTTCATCCGCTTGTCCAGCGCGTGAAGCGTCTCGTCATCCTGGTCCTGAGGGTGCCAGGTCTTCCAGCGCGACCCGCGTGAGACCAACTGGGGGTTGGGCGGAGCCGCAGCCTTCTTGATGTGCCGGTAGAGCCTGTGCCCGCCGTAGGCCAGGCCTGCTGCAGCACCGATACCTGCCCCGATGGCCGCACCGCCAACACCTGCTCGTGCCAGAAGACGTCCTTTGGAGACGCCCTTCTCAAGGAGCTTCCCGGACTCGAGCCCCTTGTGCATGCCCCTCAGGGCCAGGGCCCCTCCTCCTACGGCTCCGGCACCGGCACCGATGGCTGTCGGGGTGCGCAGCTTCGGGGGCTCCCCTGCGGGGGCAGTCGGAGGCTGCCGGATGACAGCAGCAGCAGCCACCTTCTCCAGGACCTCAAGGCCCTCATCAAAGACCTTGGCCTGGGCAACCTTGGTGCGCCCAGTCATCTCCATCCACATCTCAGCGGCAGCTGCCTGCCGCTCGATCGGAGTTGCGGTTTGCCAGGGATTGCGCATCAAGGAGTCCTCTTACGGAAGAATCTAATCCAGGTAGATGCCGTTGATGATGAAGTACTCCGTGAAGGTACCCGCTCCGTCGAATGCCATCTCGACATTGGCCGACGACTTGAACTTGGTCTTCTTCTCTTCGTAGGAGGCCTTGAACATCTGCAGCCAGTTCATGATGAGCGGGGCCTTGTCAGACACCGACACCGAGATGCCGCCGTCCGAGAAGGACAGCTGGTTCCGTGTCTGAAGTAGGCCGACGGACTCGAGGAGCGAGATGGTTGCTCCCCGACACAGCAAGGACTTCGAGGGGAAGTTCTCGATGGTGACCTTGCCGATGAACGGAGGAGTGATGTTCCAGTCGTCGAGAGCGTCCACGATGGCCCAGGCGATCATCCTCGGAGAGTTCTCGTAGCCCTGGGTCAGCCGGTTGAGCTCGGGAAAGTCTCGCAAGAACGTCCGGACGTACGCGATCATCTCGTTCATACGAGATGATGCGGTAGGGATATGAGTGATCGAAGAGAGACTGGACAACTTCTACGTCTCCACGGTCAAGAAGTCCCCTCTGACCTTCTTCCAGCGCCGAAGCCAGAAGAAGTGCTCAGGATCGAGCTCTCGGGAGGGCTGAAAGAGGGCGCGGCTGAGGCGTGCCAGGAGCGCAGGCCGGGAGACCTGGCGGCGGAACTCGAGTGCCGGAGTCATGCGACCGCAGAGGTCCTGCAGGTCGCTCAGCTCGAGGCCAGCGAGGAACACCTTCGCCTCGGCAACCTCCATGGGGCGCGAGGAAACGCGCCCCATGGCCGCGGCCTGGGCTTTCTGAGCTGACTTGCTCGTCCGTGCGAAGCGGCTGTGCAGAGGACCGAACCACAGCCGAGTCCCGTGCAGCTTCTTGAGGGTGCGGTTGATCACCGAGTTGTCGACGACCAGGTGCTTCCCCGGGGAAACGCGCTTCCCTCCGATGATGTACGTCTGCGCCTTCCCGGAGGTGTTGGGACGGTCCGAGATGTTGTGGACTTGAATCATGGCCATGATTCTACTCCTCCCTGAAGGACTGGGCCTTCGCAATGGCATTCCGGGCGGTCACAGGGTCCGGGTCGTTGAGGAGGGCGAACATGATCTCATCGACCATGATGGACTTCTTCTTGCCCTGCGAGGACTCGCCGAGCATCTCGAGGACGGGCTGAAGCTCCTTGTTCCGCAGTCCGGAGAGGTAGGCTTCGAGGTCTTCGGGGATGACGACTTCGTCCTCCGCCGGCTCTTCCTCGGCCTCCTCCTCCAGGACCTCCTCCAAGTCCGCGGTCTCTTCCGCGAGCTCGGGCTCTTCGACGGGCACAGGCTCTGCAACCTTCCGGGCCGAAGACACCTTCACCTCGTCATCGTCTGTGCCGAGGATGCCGTCTGCGCCGGCAGTGACCTCGACCTGCATGATGCCGACCTTGGCAACGACCGTCTTCCCACTGTCGTCACTGTCCACGACAGGGGACGGAGGCTCTTCGACGACAGGAGTCGGCACGACGGCCTCGAGAGGCGCGTCTTCAGCCGCGTCGAAGAGCTCCGTGAATCCGCAGGCCTCCGCCAATGCGGCCATGTCCACCGGACCACGCTTCCCGACCTGTATGAAGGTGATGTTCCCAACCTCCACGTGATGTGCGATCTCTTGGAGCATCGGACCAGTGAGCTGTCCCCGATCGAAGACTCGACGGGCTCCGGTCGGCAGGGGCTTCCCACCAATGACGGGGCGACGCTGCACCTTCCCCGGATGGGAGCGGCGAATCGCTTCCAGGGCGGGGTTGTTGACGGCGTTGCGGAGGATAAAACGCATTTGAGTACCTCTTGATGCAGTTCGGCCCCGAGCCCCAGCTAGGACCCAGGGCCGTACTGTATCGCACTACCGGAGTTCTGACTTCCGGGCTCTTCAAGGCTCAGAAGTCAGCTTGGGTCAGTACAGCGAGACCGCCGGGAAGGTGAGGCCGTCACCAGCCTTGTTGTTCACGCCGCCCATATCCTCGACGTCGACTGGGATACCGTCAGTGTAGCCGGAGTCGGTGTCGCCATCGGTGACAGAGCCGGCGTAGAGCTCAAGCTTCACCACCGCGGCGATGTTGCCGAAGCCCATGCCCACGTCCATCCACGCCTGCCAGAAGATCCGGTTGGCGATCTTGTCGATGTAGAACTTCACGTCGTTGAGCGTGTAGTTCCGGCCGAAGAAGTCAGCCGAGGTGAAGACGTAGATGTTGCCCTCACGAAGGATGTCGTTCTTGATGGTGCGGATGATCTTCAGGCCGACGGCCTTGTTGTAGGCCCAGCCGTTGACCGCAGTCTCGGACTGGAGCTTGTCGCCCAGGTCCTCGTGGGTCCAGCTGTCGAACTCGTCGACATCGCTCTCGGTGGCGAGCATGCACTCGGGACGCAGGCGGCCCTGGCGGACCACGTTGCCGCTCGAATCGGTGACGACCCGCTTCAGGAGACGCTTGATCTTGACGATGTCCGGGCGCTGGATGGCCTTGACCGTGAAGTCGTCGCTGGTCTGCTGCAGCGCGAGGCTGCTCTTGACCTTGGAGACCTCGAGGCTCGAGCCGTCGTTGACGTTCGTGGTGTTGAACCCGACGACGGAGCCGTTGGCTTCTTCCTGCATCGACTGGACACAGGCCTCGACGTGCAGGAGGAACTCGCGGTCCTTGACCTCGACCATGTCCTTGAGGCTGTTCTCCTCGATGATCTTGGTCACGGGCATCTCGTACGCCATGAGCTCCTGCTCTACGATCTCGAACTTGAGGCTCGAGATGGTGAAGAAGCTGATCGCGTAGCGCTTGCCGTTGACGTACTGCGCCGTCGGCTGCCCACGGAAGTTCAGCGGCATCGCCCGGCTGCCCGGCTCGATGTCGACGATCTTCACCAGGGTGTCGTGCTCGGTCGACCGCTGCAGGTCACCGCGCACGACGCGCTGGTTGGGGACCACCATGTCGGCGAAGCTCGCCTCACGGATGCGGTCACGGATGAAGTTGAGCGTCTCAGCGGCAGTCTTGTGGGTGCCCTGGGTCTCGAGCTGCTCGATGAACCCGGAGTTGACCTGCTCCGCGTTGTAGCCATCACCGAAGTTCATGGTCTTTCCTTGGAATCTGGGAAAAGGGATGAGCGGCCAGAGGCCGGGAGAAGGCCTACAGGCCGTAGATGATCGCGCAGTCGTTGGTGCCGTAGACGCGGGAGACCCGCCCGATGACGTAGCCCGCGGTGAACGCGGAGAGGCAGCGACGGTTGAGGCCGAAGGCACCCGAAGCGCCGTCCCAGTCCCACACTGTGACCCGATCACCGACCGACAGGCCGGACGAGTAGATGAGCTTGGTGCGGAACTCGAAGTGCGAAGGACCGATGATGCAGTGACACATCTTGGTACTCTGCGCGTCGTAGCGACCCTTCTCCTGGAAGTACAGGAAGCTCGGCACGGTGGCCTCGGTTCCGGACTCCGGAGTACCAGCGGACGTCGGGGTGCCGTTGGCACCGCCCCGGGTGTACCGGGGCTTGTTGCTGGAAGCGGTGAGCTCCAGGAACTCGCCCTCGACCAGCGCACGATCGTCGTCCGGGTTGAGCGGGTTGGTGTCGGAGGCGTCTCCGGTACCAGCCAGGTAGGGAAGGTCCTTGGTCCACAGGGTGGAGTAGCCAGGAACCAGAATCTCGATGTACTTGCCAGCCATGACTAATCCTCGTCAGGTGGATTCTGCCCGCTAAGACAGAAAGGAGTCAAGAAGGGAGGGGAAAGACTCAGTGTCCGGAGTCGCCAGTCACGCAGAACTGGGCGAAGGAAGAGAGCGCGTCAGAAGAGCGTCCGCGAACACCATCCTCATCCGTGGTGACAGATGCGAGGTGGAGACTACCAGAAGACGCCATCTTCACGGCCTCTTCCACGCGTTCGAGGTTGTCGTAGCCCGCAAGGCTGGCCACCTTCTCTTCGAAGGTGAGCTCTGCGTTGAGGCCCTTCTCCTCCATCTCGGAGGCGAGACGGACGATCCGGTCGTTGCGCTCGTAGGAGGCAACCTTCGAAGTGAGCTCTGTGTTGGCCGCCTCGAGCTCACGCACACGGGAAGCGAGCTTCCTCATGTGGTCAGCGGAGCGGGCAGCAACAGCAGCTGCTTGGGCATTTCCGACTGGGTTGCTCATGCGTTGTCTCTCGGCGGTGTAGGAGTTGCAGAACCGGAGTTTAGCCCAGAGTGCTCCCGACGTCTCAGTAGCTCGGCAAGTCTACGCTTGCGAGCCTCGTTGTCGGACTCGTGTGCGCTGTCGTCAGCCACGGCTTCTTTCGTAGAAGTAGCACGGGCGCTGTCGAAGGCCAAGAAGAGGCCAGAAAAAGCAGTCTTCGTAGCTGGGCCCAGCTCACCACTGGCGATCTTGGTCGCCAATGCTTGTGCCTGTTCCAGCTTGGAAGACGTACCCATCAGATCTGGGCGTCGTCGATGTGGCGAGCGAAGGCCTGAGCCTCTGCACCGGCCTGTCCGTCGAGCATGGCGTCGAAGACCTGGCCCCACTCAGCAGCGGAGCCCTTCTTCTCGGACGAGCCGTACTGCTTCTTCGGAGGGTCCGCCTTGCCGGAGGCGTGTGCGACACCTCCTCCGTAGGCGGCCCCGGCGATGCCGCTGCCGTAGGTGCCGACGGTCTTGCCGATGGCCTTGCCTGCTTCGGCGTTGCCTACGGCCTTGCCTATGGCACCCCCCACGGCACCCCCCACGGCACGTCCCGCCCGACTTCCCACGACACCCCCCACCAATGAGCCGCCCGCGGTACGGAGTTGCTTGCCCTTGTCCGCTGCCAAGGAGCTCAAGGGCCAGACGGGAGCGGCGCTCCAGCCGGCGACGCGCTTGTCCTTCTTGGACCAGTTCTTCGGGTTCCATGCCCCGCCGCGGGGCTTCCCGCCCTTCGGCTCATCCTTCGCGACCTTGATGGAGCCCTTGGAAGCAGCCTGAGGCCAGACGGCCTTCGCAGTGGCGTCACTGGTGGTGTCGCTGGCGTGGTTCCATGCTCGCTTGAGCCGGTCACGGGTGGGCATCTTCGCCTGGCGCTTGGTCGCGGCCACCGGAGCGGTGTTGCTGCGCAGCAGGTGGATGTTGGAGTTCTCGTTCTTCGACAGCGGAGCCGCAGTGTTCTGACCGCCGAGGCTCTCGGAGGGGCCCTGGCCAGGCTGAGCAGCCATCTTCTCGACGTCGCCTGCGATCAGGTCGAAGAGGGTGACCGCACCCGCGTTCTTCCCAGTCTGCGCCATCATGTCGCGGTCCATCTTGCCCGTGGGGGCGAGAGACTCACCGGGAGCGGTACCGCCGGGGGTACCAACCGGGATGTGCGTCTTGCCCGAAGCCGGGGGCTGGCCCTGGGTTCCGCCGCTAGAAGTGACGGACTCAGCAGGACCACCAGCCGCGGCGTCCTTGAAGAAGTCAGTCAGCAGGCTGCGGCCATGACTGCCCGCAGCAGTTCCGTCGTCCACGGCGGCCATCGAGATGAACTCGAGAGCGCCCGCCAGGTCTTCGGCTTCCTTGACGAGATCGGGGACAGCGGAAGCGGACTTCGTGTGGCCCACGAGATCCCGGGCCTTCATGAGGGCCTCATCGATGATGCTCTTGTGCATGTCTAATCCTGTCAGGTCAATGCCCGTTGGGGCATAGGAGAGGTTGTTGCCGTAACCCCGGTCTGTCCAATCGGCATGATGCCAGGATTGTCCGGTCCCGTCACGGCTTTGGGCGTACTTCCCTTCACGGAAGCTGCGATGGAGCGCGCTGCAGCCGGGCTCTTGAGGTTGGCCAGCTTCTGAATCTCATCGAAGAAGGAGACCCACTGTAGACTGTCCAGAGCGACACTTGCCTTCTTGGGGATCCTGGGGGCCTTTCCGAAGAGGGCCTGGTGCTCGCCATGCTGCGCTTTGATCTTCTGGAACGCTGCAGCGTTTCCGCCTGCCCGATCCGGGTGGTGCTGTAGGGCCTTCTCTCGAAAGACCTTTTTGGCCTGCGCAGGATTGAGTCCCTGAAGAGGGTTCTCCTTCTGGAGGTTCTTCACGACCCCGCTGGGAGACTGACTCCCGAAGGCGGCATGTCCCAGCCGCTCCTTCACTGCGGTCACGTTCCGTATGAGCTTCTCGCCCTGCGCAGGGTTCGGATGCTTGGCCTGCCGCAGGGCCTGCAGGGCCAGGTCTCGGGCCTCCGCATTGTGGCCGGTAGGCATCACGTGCTGAAGCTTCCGGTATCGAAGACCGGCATGGATGCCTCCGCCCAGAACACCACCTGCCACCGCGCCCTTCAGGGCGCGGCTTGCCCGGGTGCCGCTGTTCGGCTGACCGGGCTGCGCAGACTGTCCGGTAGCGGCTCCGAGACCCGCTCCAGTAGCGGCCCCAATGCCCGCCCCGATGAGGGTGCGGGGGATCACTGACTACTCGAACTCGTAGCCGGCCTCAGTGAGGATCTCGAGCGCACGGTAGTCCGCGATCTCGTCGATGCTCGCCTGCTTGGCCTCGCCGGTGGTGGGGTCGATGCCGTTGGCCTCGAGGATCTCAGCGGCCTTCTGCATGGCGAGCTCTTCCAGGAGCGGGGCCGACGCAGTCGTCTCCTTGCCCTCTTCCTTCACGCCCTTGACCTTGTCGTAGAGCTTCTTGCCGCCGTAGAGAGTGCCTCCAGCTGCGGCAGTACCAGCTGCGGCACGAGTGGCCAGGACCTTGCGGGCCTCGTTGGCCAGGTGGCCCTCGCCACGCGCGGCTTGCATGAGGCCCTGCGAGGTGGCGTTACGGACGTTGGAGCCGGAGAGCAGCTCGCCGATGCGGCCGGTCACCGTGCCGGCGGCGACCTTGCTCTGCTCGTCGGCGAAGGCACGAGCCATGTGGCGACCGAGGATCTCGGCCTCCGCCAGCTTGGCCTGGGCCTCGGCGACCTTGTCGAGCTCGGCGACCTTGTCGAGCTCGGGCTCGTAGCCCACCGGGACGCCGTCCTGCGCGACCATGTCGGGGAGGACGTTCTCGCAGAAGTAGCCGTAGGCCACCTTCAGACCGTCGTCCGCGAGCTGCTCGAGATCGAGACCCTCGTAGTCGGCCTGCTTCTCGAACAGGGCGATCTTGGTGTCGTCGTCGAGGCTGGCCACCTTGGCCATGACCGCATGCACAAACTCGTCTTCCGTGAGCTCGGCCGAGGCCGCCTTCTCACCGCCGACCATGTCGGGGAGGACGTTCTCGCAGAAGTGGTCGAACAGCTGGTCCTGCTGTCCTTCGTCCATCGAAGCGAGGTCGATGCCTTCGGAGGCGGCGGTCTTCTCGAACAGACGCGCAGCCGCGGCCTTCTCGATGTCTTCGCTCGTGACGCCGTTGGCGGCGAGCTCCTGAAGCAGTGCGGACATTTCGGATCTCCGGGGGGTCCTGAGGGAGTGGACGGCAGGGCCGTTGAAGTAGGGGAAGGTTGCGGCCCTATCCTAAGTGTAGGCTGGGCCAGTATGCAAGGTGGAGGAGAAGTCGGGAAACACCGGCAGCGGCATCGCCCACCTTCATGATCTCACCGATGGTAGCAGAGGTTCCCACAGGCGCTGACACATAGCCCCAATCAGGAGCCTGTGCCAGCAAGCCGATCCTGTAGTCGTTGTACAGCTGGGCGACCTTATTGAGGTCTTCGTGCTCCTCGGTATGGTGCCAAGCACCCGAAGGAACCGGGGAACCCATAGAGCGGGAGATCCTGATCACCACGATCTTTGGGGCGAAGGAGCGATGCAGGAGGGAACCTCCCAGCCTGGAAGCCATTGCGTCTACTGAGGACCGTGAAGGGGCCCCAACTCGCCACCGGGGAGAGTGAGTCGGGTCCACAGGGAGTGGTGAGAAAAGGGTCTTTCTCTCCATGCACTCGTGAGCTCGAGCCCCAGGCAGGTGGCAGTACTGGAACTCCTCCGGTGTGAGGATCACTCCAAGAGCTGCAGCAGCTCGGAGTCTGGTGACCAAGTCCTCCTTGATGTGGTCCAGCATGTCCGGAGGCAGACGTGGCATCCGACTGGCGTGGTCCTGCACGATGGAGGACTGGTACTTCGAGGGGGCCGGGATCCTCTTCAGGTGCTCAGCCCACTTGGCCGACGCCTTCTTCATCCCGTACGCCAGCGGCATGTGGTGGTGGACCAGGGACCGCATTCGGTCACGCTGTGCTGGTTCCACTCCCTTCTGCGCCAGGTCCTGCAGTTCCTTTGAGGTCCAGAGATCCAACTCAGCCTGGGTCAGAGTCCCATCCTGAATGTGCATCTCCTTCTTGAGCTTCTCCGTGGCATGGCAGAGAGCAGCTCGCTCCTTCTCCCCCGCCACTGGGATCTTGGAGAGGAGAGAGGAGACCTGCTCCCCCGGGCCACCGTCACTCTTCTCGATGTCCGGGGCCTTACCGACCCGCAGCAGCGCAAGGCCGAGCTCCTGCTCCTGCTCCTGTCGCTCGTTTGTGGGGACGGCTCCGGGAGCTCCTACAACCCCGGGGGTGTTCTCCCCGGGGTTGTAGGAGGCGACCTTGCGCACCATCTTCGGAGGCGGGGTGTAGATCTGATCTCCGTAGGAGCGCTGGCCGCGCACTTGGTCCGTGACATTGGCCATGGTCTTCGCGGAACGCTCTGCCCCAATGAAGACGAAGGAGTCGTCGAAGAAGCGGGGGTAGGTATTGTACACCCCACACATCCGGCCGTCCGGGAGGATGGAACGCATGCCGTAGGGGGACATGGCACTGCGC
>Ga0098035_1000120_pt1 | contig 44278 bp, 38 predicted proteins | sample 3_EtaG_FD_75046 | JGI IMG/M metagenome (GOLD analysis project Ga0098035, IMG submission 75046) | Marine viral communities from the Subarctic Pacific Ocean - 3_ETSP_OMZ_AT15126 metaG | ecosystem: Environmental > Aquatic > Marine > Oceanic | place: Pacific Ocean | collected 2015-01-07
AGTTTCGAGCCGGAACGCCGGACGAACAGGTAAAGCCCCCTGTCGTCGAACATTTTTCGGTCTTTCTCGCTTGGAAGCACCTTCCGGCAAGCAGCATCGGTCAACAAGAGCCGATACCCCCAGTACCCCAATTCGTACCCCCACCGACGCTGCGCTTGGCTGAATTTCGCTGAGACTGCATGGTGCCGATGTCGCAGAAAAACCTCGCAGAAAGCAAGGGTTCCGCGATTGGTTGAAGCCAACTGAGATTGGGAAGTGGATGCCCCGCGAGGATTCGAACCTCGATAGACGGAATCAGAATCCGTAGTCTTACCATTAGACGACGGGGCAACGAGGGGGCGCCTCTAGCTTGCGGGTTCGGAGGGGTCAAGACCCAACTTCAAGGAAATTTGTGCTCCGGCGCCGGGACGCCTGGCGAAGTGGTATGATCAAGGTCGGTGGCGGCGTTCGGCGCTGTCGAATCTGCGACCCCGTTCATGCAAGGGATGGCCCCATGCAGTTTCACGGTCAAGCAATAGGGGATCCGGGTGAGGAACGGGGAATCGTCAGGACCTTCACCATCGAGCCGTTCGCATTCCCGCCACAGGCGGCCGCGCTGCGTGAGCAGGTCAGGGCGATCGTGGCCGATCCTCTCGCCTGACCGGGGGCCTTTTGTGAGCAAGGTCTGTGCGGACTACTTGCCGGTGAAGTGCGGCGGACGCTTTTCGAGGAAGGCGTCGATCGCTTCCTCGAAGTCCGAAGTCTCGTGAGCCAACGCCTGCATGGCGGCGGACATTTCCAGCACTTCGTTCAGGCGCATGTTCTGTGCGTCGGTCAGCAGGCGCTTGGCGAGGCGCAGCGAGCGTGCCGGATTGGCGGCGATCTTTTCCGCAATCGCCATGGCCTCGTCCATCAGCGATTCGGGTGGGACGACGCGCGAAACGAGGCCCATCGCCTTGGCCTGTTCGGCGTCCAGCGTCTCGCCGGTGAAGAGCATTTCGGCGGCATTGGCGAAGCCGACCGCGCGAGGCAGGGCCCATGCGCCGCCGTCTCCCGGGATCAGACCCATCTTGATGAACCCGGCCGAGAACCTGGCTCTCTGTGAAGCGATGCGAATGTCGCAAAAGCAGGCGAGATCGTTGCCCAGGCCGATGGCGAAACCGTTGACCGCGGCGATCAGCGGCACTTCGCATTCCTGGAAGGCGCGCGGAATGCGCTGCACGCCGCGGCGATAGTTGAGGCGTGTCGCTGTAGGAGAATCGAGTGGGCCGATGCCATTGCGGTCCTTCATCGCCTGCAGGTTGCCGCCGGCGGAAAAGGCTTTGCCGGCCCCGGTGAGGATGCCCACGCTGATGGCTTCATCCGAACCGATATCCTCCAGTGCCGCCACGAAGTCTGCGCAGTCCTCGAGAGCGCCGATGGCATTGAGCTTGTCGGGATGGTTCAAGGTCAGTACGGCAATGCGCCCGCGCTTCTCGATCTTGACGAAATCACCCATGTTCAATCCTCTGCTCGTCGCAAGCGGTGCCTGCGCCGCATTATCTTGCGCCGATGTTGGCAGATGCGCGTGCCCCGCGCGACCCCCCGCCCGGCGAAAATCACTACCGCGGTGTCTTGCGCAAGCCGGGATCGGCAATCGCGATCGGCGCCCGGGCCGGTTTCACGGGCTCTTGCGAGACGGCATGACGGGGGCGGTTGCGACCGGCTCGGGGAAGCTCTCTTGCCCCTTTGGTTACGGCACGTTAGCATTGGCCTCAGGTGCCCGCCGCCTTGGCGGGAAGATATGAACGAGATTTGATACCATGGCGGAGCAAGATCCGCCGGCCGCGAAAGTCAAAGTGTCGGGTCGCCCGGGAAGGCGGCGCAAGGGACGTAAGGGCAAGTCACGCCCGAAGGTCGCCGGCACGGCCAAGGGGAAGGTGCGCCCGGCGGGTGCGCCTAAGCCAGAGGCAGGCGCAGCGCCGCGCGAAGAGAACGACAATAACGAGCAGGCGTCATCGCGTCGGCAAACGGTGCGGCAGGTTTCACAACGACCTTATCCTCAACGTACTGCCGGTCCGCGGCCGGGCGGCGGTCGGCAGTCCTATGCGGCGATCGACCTGGGTACCAACAACTGCCGTCTTTTGATCGCCCGACCTTCGGGCGAGAACTTTACCGTGATCGATGCTTTCAGTCGCGTCGTTCGTCTTGGCGAAGGGCTGGCTCAGTCCGGCCGTCTCTCGGACGAGGCGATGGACCGTACGCTTGCGGCCCTGCGGGTGTGTGCCGACAAGCTCATGCGCCGCAACGTTTATCTCGCGCGCTCCGTCGCCACCGAGGCCTGCCGCCGTGCCGAGAACGGCCCGGAATTCATCGAGAGGGTGCGCGAAGAGACCGGCATTGCCCTCGACATCATCAGCGCGCGCGAGGAAGCCCGGCTGGCGGTGCTGGGCTGCCATGTCCTGCTCGAGGCAGGGTTGGGGCCAGCGATGATCTTCGATATCGGCGGCGGCTCGACAGAGCTCGTCCTGATCGAGAGCACCGGCACCGTGCCGCGCATTCTCGACTGGCAGAGCGTGCCCTGGGGCGTTGTCTCGTTGAGCGAGAGCTGCGGCCCGGAAGGCGTGAGCGAGGCGGATCGTCTCAACCGTTATCGCCACATGCACGGCCTCGTGACCGAGAGCTTCGCTGGATTTTCCGACAGGATCTCGGGCGCGCGCAAGTCGGTTGCAAGCAGCGGCGAACTGCGCCTGCTGGGCACCAGCGGCACCGTGACCACGCTGGCGAGCCTGCACCTGCAATTGCCGCAGTACGACCGGCGGATGGTCGACGGCCTGATCGTGCCGGCCGAATCGATGCGCGAAATCAGCACACGCCTCTCGACCATGGCAGTCGAGGATCGCCGCGAGCTCAATTGCATCGGCCGGGAGCGTGCCGATCTTGTCGTTGCGGGCTGCGCCATTCTCGAGGCCATCCTCGACCTCTGGCCGGCAGCAAGACTGGGCGTTGCCGATCGCGGCATTCGCGAAGGCATCCTGCGCAGCCTGATTGCATCCAATGGCCATGGCAGCCCCCACGCGGGACAGGTCATCGCCGCAAGTGAAGGAAACGTACAGCAAGTGGAAACCGGTCGATGAGCCGTTCGGGACGCGATCCGGGCGAAAAACTGCGTACGGCGAAGAAGCGTTCGACGAGTTCGGCACGCTGGCTCCAGCGCCAGCTCAACGATCCTTACGTCAAGAAGGCCAAGGCCGACGGTTATCGCAGCCGTGCGGCCTACAAGCTGATCGAACTGGACGAGAAGTTCGGCCTGTTCAAGGGCGTAACCCGTGCAGTCGACCTCGGCATTGCGCCGGGCGGTTGGAGCCAGGTGCTGCGGCTCAAGTGCCCTAGGGCTAAGGTCGTGGGCATCGACCTGCTGCCCACCGATCCCATCGAGGGTGTGACGATCTTCGAGATGGACTTCATGGCAGACGAGGCCCCTGCGGCGCTGGAAGGGGCGCTGGACGGCGCGCCGGAACTGGTGCTGTCGGACATGGCGGCCAATACGGTCGGTCACAAGCAGACCGATCATCTGCGCACGATGGGGCTGGTCGAGACGGCGGCCGATTTCGCGATCCAGACGCTGGCACCGGGCGGTACTTTCGTGGCCAAGGTCCTTGCAGGAGGCACCGATACAGAGCTGCTCAACCTGCTCAAGCGCCACTTTACCAGCGTCAAGCATGCCAAGCCGCCGGCAAGCCGCAAGGACTCTTCCGAGTGGTACGTCATCGCCAAGGGCTTCAAGGGCTAGGGCGAGCCTCTCGTCGTTCCCGCGACTGCGGGATGACGCTGTTTTCGGCGACCTTGCAAGTCAGCCGGCCCGGTTAGTCTCGGCCGGGCGGGTTGGCTTATTTTTCCTGCGCTAAAGACGGAAACGGCCCGAAGGCGACTCGGTGACGCCTGCGGACCGCTTCCTGCCGGCAATGCCGGATTCGTCGAATTTTCGGGATTATTCGGCCGCGGCGGCCTCGCCTTCCGCGGGAGCAGCGGCTTCCGCGCCTTCTGCCGGAGCGGCAGCGGCGTCACCCTCGGCCGGTGCCTCGTCGGCGGCCGGCGGGGTGGGCAGCGGCAGGTTCGAGCCCTGCGTGTTCAGATAGGCGATGAGGTTCGCGCGATCTTCCGGCTTGGAAAGTCCGGCGAAAGTCATCTTGGTGCCAGGCGCGAAGGCCTTGGGGCTCTTCAGCCAGTCGTTGAGCTTGTCGAAGGTCCATTCGCCGCCGACGCTCTTGAGCGCATCGGAGAACGCGAAACCGGCTACGCCCTGGCCGATGGCTTCGCCAACGACACCATGAAGGTTCGGGCCGATGCCGTTGGCACCGCCGGCGTTGATCGTGTGGCACGAGGCGCACTTGGCGAAAGTCGCCTCGCCCTTGGCGACATCGGCGCTGGCCAGAAGCGTTGCGATCGGCACTTCGCCGGCGCCTTCGCCTTCTTCCTGCACGCCTTCGATGGCGTATCCCATCGTCTCGGGACGATGCGGTTTGTCAGCCTTGAAATAATGCGAGCTGACGGTCGTCAGGCCGAGCCCAACGATGCCTGCGAACAGCGTCCAGCCTGCAATGGTATTGAAACGATCATCCATTCGAAGTTGCCCCGCCGGTGAATCTAGCCCATTCGGTTGCGCTGCGCTCTAGTGGCGGGCGGTGCTTAGTGCAAGAGCCATTGCGGATATCGCAGTTGCAGCCTAATCGCGCAGGCACCATGCATTCCTATCCCAAACCCGCCCTCGCCCTCGTGGCAGAGATGGAAGCCGCAGCGGCTTCTGACCCTTCGCGCGCCATGGCCTTGCAGGGCGCACCAGGCTGCAACGGGCATCGTGCCGCCCTCGAATTCGATCCCGATTGCCTGCCGCTGCCGTGCTTTTCCTTCGAGGATGCGCTCGATGCGGTGAAGGAAGGCAAGGCCGAGCGGGCGATCATTCCGATCGAGAATTCGCAGCACGGCCGCGTCGCCGACATCCATTTCCTGCTGCCGGAAAGCGGGCTTTCGATTGTCGGCGAACATTTCATGTCGATTCACCACGCGCTGATGGCGCTGGGGGACGGACCCTTCAGCGGTGCGTACAGTCACCCGCAGGCGCTGGGCCAGTCCCGCCATTACCTGCGTGAGCGCGGGATCGTGCCGATGTCCTATGCCGATACCGCCGGCGCGGCGGCCTACGTGCGCGAGCAGGGCGACCTGACGGCCTGCGCCGTGGCGCCCAAGCTGGCGGCCGAGCTCTACGGACTCAAGATCATCGAACAGGATGTCGAGGACGCCGCGGACAACATGACGCGATTCGTCGTGCTGGCCAAGGAACCGCTCGATCCGTTCTATCTCCAGGGCGAGACGGCGATGACGACCTTCATCTTCGAGGTGAAGAACATTCCCGCTGCGCTCTACAAGGCGCTGGGCGGCTTCGCCACGAACGGCGTCAACATGACCAAGCTGGAAAGCTACCAGACCGGGGCAAGCTTTGCCGCCACGACCTTCTATGCCGACATCGAAGGCGTGCCGGGCGATCCGCGTGTCGACATGGCGCTGCAGGAACTGGCTTTCCACTGCAAGTACGTGCGGCCGCTGGGCAGCTACCGGCAGGCGCGCGCCCGCGGCTGATCCTGCGCGAAGCGTGCTTGCGGCCCGTCGGATGGCGGTGCTGCCTGAAAAGTCGGGAATTTTCAGGCCTGCTTGCGCGGCGGTCACGCTGGCAATCGCTTGCACGTCACGGCCGCCCATGCCAATCAGGCCGGCGTGACGGTTGGTGGGCCTCAGATTGCGGGTGCGGCCGCTGCCCGGGACGCCGCGAGCGACTGGGAGGCCGTGCGCGCCGCGTCCGATATCCAGTACGCGCCTTTGCCGCCGCTCCAGCAGCCGCCCGTCTCCGAAGTACCGGGCTGGCTGCGCGCCCTTTCCAGGTTGATGGAAGCCATCTTCGCGCCGATCGGGCGCCTGCTCGGCATGTCCTGGCCTGTCTTCCAGTACGTCCTGATCGCACTGGCGGCAGCGATGGCGCTGTTTCTGCTCTGGCGGATTTTCGGCCCGGCCATCGCCGTCTGGCGCAATCGCCGTGACCGGGAGGAGGACGCCGTCTGGACGCCGAACCGGGCCCAGGCCGTCGCCCTGCTCGAGGATGCCGACCGGCTTGCCGCGCAAGGGCGATTCGGTGAAGCCGCGCACCTCCTGCTTCAGCGCAGCGTCCACCAGATCAACGATGCCCGGCCCGACTGGCTGATCCCGGCCAGCACCGCGCGCGAAATTTCCGTCCTGCCGATGCTGCCCGAAAGCGGCCGCCGCGCCTTCGCGACCATTGCCGGGCGGGTGGAGCGCAGTCTGTTCGCCCTGCGCGATCTCGACGCGCAGGACTGGTCAGCGGCCCGCGCCGCCTATGCCGATTTCGCCCGGCTGGAGCTGCGCGCATGAGCGCGGCGGCGTCCGCTGCAGGCCCGGTTGCAGGCACCGCCATTCCGGTCGGCGCCAACCCTTTCTCCCGCCGCGCCGTCCTGGGGATCGTGCTCCTCGGCTCCGCCCTGTTCATCGCGCTGCTGTGGATGATCGGGACCGGCAACGGGATGGGCACCAGCAACGACGGCGAGGCCCATGCGGAGGGCAAGGGACTCAATGGCTATGCGGCCATCGCCGATTTCCTCGACCGGCGCGGCTTTGCCGTGCGCAAGGTCAAGAACGAGGGTGCGCTTGCGAAGCAGGGGCTGCTGGTCCTGACACCGCCTGCCTTTGCCGAGGGTGAGGAGATCGACCGCATCGTCAGTGCCCGGCGCTACATCGGGCCGACGCTGGTGGTCACGCCCAAGTGGATGGCGGGCCCGGTCAATCGCCAGCAGAAGGGCGCGCGGCGCGGCTGGGTGCAGCTCATGGGCGCTTCTGGCCCCAACTGGCAGGGCTTTCTCGACGATGTCGGCGTCACCCTGTCCTCAATGGGCAAGGACGGCGCGCAGCCACGCTGGCGCGGCATGGGCCTTGGCGGCGTGCTGCCCGAGGGCAAGCAGGTGCTGTCGGGGCAGGGCGACCGGCTGGTCCCGCTGGTGGAAGGTCAGGACGGCCGGATCCTCGCGGCTGTTCTCGACGACGGCGGCTACTACCCCGAGCTGGAAGACCGCGCGCTTGCACCGATGAAGTCCGAGGTCGAGGATGACGACCTCTATCCGCTGGTGCTGGTGTTCGAGCCGGACCTGCTCGACAACTACGGCATGGCGCGGCTCGAGAATGCGCGCCTTGCCGAGACGCTGGTCCGGGCCAGCGGGATTTCGCCGGGCGATCCGGTGATCTTCGACATGACGCTCAATGGCTTCGGCCAGTCGCGCAACCTGCTCACGCTTGCTTTCACTCCGCCGTTTCTCGCCGCCACATTGTGCCTGCTGCTCGCCGCGGTGCTGATCGGCTGGCGTGCCTTTCTGCGGTTCGGTCCGCCAGCCAGCGCGGAACGCGCCATCGCCTTCGGCAAGCGCGCCCTCGTCAGCAATTCCGCCGGCCTCGTGCGCCGTGCCCGCCGCCTGCACCTGATCGGCGGACCATATGCCGACCGCATCCGCGAGCGTCTCGTGCAGGGGCTTGGCCTGCCGCGTTACCTCGATACCGTTCACGCCGAAGAGGCCATCGACCGCGCCCTTGCCGCGCGCGATCCCGAAGCCGAACCCTTTTCCGTCATTGCCGCGCGCCTCAAGCGCTCGCGCAAGGCCCATGACCTCCTGAAAGCCGCGCGCGAACTCCACGCGCTCGAAAGGAAGCTGATCCGATGAGTGAGACCGAGACCCTCAGCCTGCCCGATGTCGCGCAGATCGCCGGGGCCATACGCGAACAGGTCGGCAAGGCCATCGTTGGCCAGGCCGGGACCATCGACCACTTGCTGATCGCGCTGATGGCGCGCGGCCACGTGCTGCTTGAAGGGCCGCCGGGCACGGCGAAGACGTTCCTCGCCCAGTGCTTCGCGGCGACGCTGGGGCTCGATTTCGGGCGTATCCAGTTCACTCCGGACCTGATGCCGGGCGATATCCTCGGCTCCAACCTGTTCAACTTCCAGACCAGCCAGTTCACCCTGACCCACGGGCCGATCTTCTGTGACCTGCTGCTGGCCGACGAAATCAACCGTACCCCGCCCAAGACGCAGGCCGCCCTGCTCGAGGCGATGCAGGAGCGCCGCATCACGCTGGACGGTGCCGCCCATGCGCTGGCGCCGCATTTCATGGTCGTCGCCACGCAGAACCCGATCGAGAGCCAGGGCGTCTATCCGTTGCCCGAGGCGCAGCTCGACCGTTTCCTGTTCAAGCTGCTGGTCGACTATCCCAGCGCCGAGGAGGAGATCCGCATCGTCGCCCGCTACGGCGAGAATCGCGGTGCGCCTTCGCCTATGGAGCTGGGCATCGAAGCGGTGGCATCGCCGCAGGTGCTTTCCGCCGCAACCCGCGCCGTGGCGAGCGTGACCCTCGCCGAAAGCGTGACCGACTACATCGTGCGGCTCGTGCGCGCCACGCGCGACAGCGCTGACCTTGCCTGCGGGGCGAGCCCGCGTGCGGCGGTGCTGCTGGCCGGGGCGGCCCGCGCCCGCGCCGCGCTGGAGGGCCGCGACTATGTTGTGCCCGACGATGTGAAGGCACTGGCGACCGGCGTGCTGCGCCACCGCCTGCTGCTCAGTCCTGCGGCGGAGATCGAGGGCAAGCAGGTCGAGGCGCTTGTCGCCCAGCTTGTCGAACAGACCGAGGCGCCGCGCTGACGCGATGAGCACGCGGCTTGCCCCGATCGTACCGACCGCGCGCGCCGTGGTGCTGCTGGCGCTTGGTGCGCCGGTAGCGCTCGTCATCGGCGCAACGCAGCCGGAAGCATGGGTCATCGCGCCGCTGTTCGGGCTTGCAGTGCTGGTGCTGATCGTCGTTGACGGTCTGTTGGGAGGGCGGCTCGAGGATTTGCAGGTGACCGTGCCCGGCGATGCCGAAGTCGGGGCCGAGACGCAGTTTTCAGCCCGCGCCGCGCTCCATGCAGGCAGGCCCTCTGCCGTCGAGATCGCGCTGGAATGCGATGCGCGGCTGTCGCCCGGCGGGCGCTGCCAGTTCGCGCTGCACCGTCGGGACGGCGAATGGCGCGGGCAGGCGCAGGTCAGTCCTTCACGTCGGGGCACCGGCCGGGTCACGCGGTGCTGGCTGCGCTGGACCGGGCCACTGGGGCTGGGGGCGCGGCAATTGCTGGGCGATCTCGACGAACAGGTCCGCGTCTGGCCGAACATTGCCGCGGTGCGTTCCCCGGCCCTGCAGACTTTCCTCAAGGATGCGCAATACGGGCTTATCGCGCGGCGAATTCGCGGCGAGGGCACGCAGTTCGAATCGCTGGCCGAGTACGAGCCCGGGATGGATCGCCGCCGCATCGACTGGAAGGCCTCGGCCCGCCACGTCCATCTCTACGCCAAGGAATTCGAGACAGAGCGCAACAACCAGATCGTCTTCGCCTTCGATTGCGGGCAGGCGATGTGCGAACCGATTGCAGGGATGCCCCGGCTCGACCGCGCCGTTTCCGCCGCGCTGGCGACCTCCTATGTCGCGCTGAAGGGCGGGGACCGGGTATCGCTGTTCGGCTTCGCCTCCCGCCCCGAAGTTTCCACGCCTTTCATCACCGCTTCGCGCGACTTTCACCGTCTGCAGCGCGCGGCCGCCGGGCTTGAGTACCGCGCCGAGGAGCCCAATTTCACGCTCGCCCTGGCGACCCTTGCCAACCGGTTGCAGCGCCGCTCGCTCATCGTCGTGTTCAGCGACTTTTCCGACCCGACCAGCGCCGAACTGATGATCGAGAGCATCGGCCGTCTCGTCTCCCGCCACGTCGTGCTGTTCGTGACGATGGAGGATGAGGAGCTCGAGCAAATTTCGGCCGAGCCTCCCGAAGATCTCGAAGTGCTCTCGATGGCGGTTTCGGCCGACTTGCTGCTGCGCCAGCGCGCGCTTGTGACCCGGCGGCTGCAGCAGATCGGCGTCGACGTCATCGAGGCCCGCTACGACCGGATCGGTACCCGATTGCTCGACGCCTACCTTGCCATCAAGCGATCCGGAGCGATCGGATGACCGCTACCCTCGATGCCATCGAAAGCGCTGCCTTGCGTTCGGACCGTTTCCGGCTCGAGCGCGAGGCGGACTGGAAGCGGCTGGAAGCTATCGTCACGCGCATGGAAAAGGGCCGGATCAGGGGCATTTCCGACGAGGATCTGCTGGCGCTTCCCGGCCTCTACCGCACCGTCGCCTCCAGTCTGTCGATCGCGCGGGAAACTTCGCTCGATGCGGCAACGCTCGCCTACCTCGAGGCGCTGGTCCAGCGCGCGTGGTTCGTCGTCTATGGCCCGCGGACCAGCCTGTGGGAATGGTTCCGCGGCTTCCTTGGCGGCGGCTGGAGCGCCGCGGTGCGGGCGATCTGGGTCGATATTCTCATCGCCTTCGTGGTGATGGTGGCGGGAACGGCGGTCGGCTGGCTGCTCGTCTCGCACGATCCGGAATGGTATTTCGCGCTGGTGCCCAAGCAGTTCGGCGACGCGCGCGTGCCCGGGGCAAGCGCCGAGGCGCTCAAGGCGACGATCTTCGGTAATTCCGGGCAGAACGGGATGAGCGTGTTTGCCGCCCAGCTGTTCAGCAACAATGCGCAGGTCTCGATCCTCGCCTTCGCGCTCGGCTTCGCCTTCGGCGTGCCCTCGCTGCTGCTGCTGGTGCACAACATGGCCGTGCTGGGCGCCATGCTCTGGCTCTACAATGGGGCGGGGCTCACAACGGATTTCGCCGGATGGATCGCGGTCCACGGTACGACCGAGATTTTCGCGATCCTGCTGGCGGGGGCAGCCGGACTGCACATCGGACGCTCGCTGGCATTTCCGGGGCGCAGGCCGGTGCTGCAGGCCACTGCGCAGGCCGGACGGCGCGCCGCTCTGGTCATGGCCGGCGTCGTGCTCATGCTTGTCGTCGCGGCCCTGCTCGAAGGCTTTGCGCGCCAGCTTGTCGATGAGACGGCGGGGCGCTTCGCCATCGGCGGATCGATGCTGCTGATCTGGCTCGGCTATTTCTTCGCCTTTCGCGGCAATGACGGCCACGCGGCGAGCCGGGACACCTCTCGATGACCGCGATGCCGACCCGCCTGCGCCGTTCCTCGCGCGACCGCGTGCTCGTCACGCCCGAGGGGATCGCCCTGCCGGTCACCGTGGCCAGCCGCGGCGCGCGGGCCGGTGCGCTAATGCTAGACCTCGTCTTCATATTCCTGCTGATCCTGGGATCGACGATGGCGCTGTTCTCGATCGCCGGCGGGGCATCGGCGTTTATGCGCGAGATCGAGAGCGACACGGCTGCAGGGCATGTCCTGCAATTCATCTTCATCGTCTGGATCGTGGTCCTGTTCCTGTTCCGCAACGCCTACTTCCTGTTCTTCGAACTCGGCCCGCGCGGCGCGACGCCGGGCAAGCGCATGGCGGGCATCCGCATCGCCGCGCGCGACGGCGGGCGGCTCTCGGCGGAAATGGTCATTGCCCGCAATCTCCTGCGCGATGTCGAGCTGTTCCTGCCGTTGGTCTTTCTCGCGTCTGCGGGCGTGGAAAGCGGAGCGGCGTGGCTGGCCGCGACGGGCTGGTTCCTGATCTTCATGCTGTTCCCGATGTTCAACCGCGACGGCCTGCGCGCCGGGGACATCATCGCCGGAAGCTGGGTGCTCGAAAGACCGCGGCAGAAGCTGGAGGCGGCGATGTCAGTCGCGCGCGGAGCGCAGACCGCCGTGGCTGCGCCGCATCGCAAGTACCACTTCGAGGATGCGGAACTGGCGGTTTACGGAGAGTACGAGCTTCAGGCGCTGGAACGCGTACTGCGCGGCAAGCGGGATCAGTCGATCGAATCCGTCTATCAGACGATCGCCGCCAAGATCGGCCGCAATGACGGCTGGAACGACGAGCGCCGGTTCCTCGAGGCCTATTACACCCAGTTGCGCGCGCGGCTGGAGGCGGGCATGCGCATGGGGCGGCGCAAGGCCGACAAGTTCTCGGACGAAGGCTGATGATCGACGCCTTGAGGATCGTGCCCGATGACCTGTCCGGCGATCAGGTTCTGGCCCTGCTGCAGTTCCATCTCGACGAGATGCACAAGTGGTCTCCGGCCTGCAAGGTTCACGCGATGCCGGCAGAGCGCCTGCGGCAGGCGGACGTTGCGTTCTATTCCGCATGGGATGGCGAGCGGCTCGCCGGATGCGGCGCGATCAAGCATCTGGACGACGGCCACGGGGAACTCAAATCGATGCGCGCCGCGCCCGATTATCGCGGGAAGGGGGTGGGCAAGGCGATCCTGCTTCATCTGCTCACGGTCGCGCGTGAGCGCGGCTATACCCGCGTCAGCCTCGAGACCGGCAAGCCGGAGGCCTTCCGCGCCGCCCGGCAGCTCTACCTTGCGAACGGCTTTGTCGAGTGCCCGCCGTTCGGCGACTATGTCTCCGACGCCTTTTCCATGTGCATGACCCGCGCGCTGTAACGGGAAACGGCCGCCTCCGTGCGAGCGCGGCTGCAAAGACTTGCGCTGAATCGGACGGAATTGACGGGCGCGGGCAAGTGAACCAGGAAACGGCAATGGATATGAGACTCGCCGCGCCAGCCGATGCAGCCGCCCTTGCCGATTTGGGCGCGCGCAGCTTCGTGGAGAAGTTCGGGTACCTCTACCGCCCGGAGGATCTCTCTGCCTTTCTGGCCGGTTCCCATGGCGAAGACGTCGTTGCAGGGCAGATCGCAGATCCGGGCATGCGGATCATGCTGGCCGTCGACGGGACCCGCCTGCTGGGATTCTGCAAGATGGTCATGGCCTGCGGCTGGCCGGAGCACGCCCGCGGCAGCAAGGTGGTCGAACTCAAGCAGCTCTACACCGATCCCGATGCGACCGGGCAGGGCATCGGCGCAAGGCTAATGGACTGGGCGATGGACGAGGCGCGCGATTTCGGCGCGGACGAAGTCCAGCTCTCGGTGTGGAGCGAGAATTTCGGCGCTCACAAGTTCTATGCGCGCCATGGCTTCGAAAAGGTCGCCGACATTCACTTCATGGTCGGCGAACAGCGTGACGAGGAATTCCTCTACGCGCGCCTGTTGCTGGGCTGACGGCGCTCTACCCGAACCACTTCCAGCGCCAGAACATCAGCAACTGCATCACCAGGATCGCAACGCACATGGCGACGACCAGCCAGAACGCGTCCGGGTTCGAGGCGCCGGGCATCCCGCCGACGTTGATGCCGAGCAGCCCGGTCACGAATCCGAGCGGAAGGAAGATCGCCGCAACGATCGTCAGCAGGTAGCTGGTGCGGTTCGACTGGGCGACGGCGCGGGCGCGCAGGTCGTCCTGCAGGACGACCGCGCTTTCCTTGCTGATGTCGAGATCGTCGATATAGCGGCGCATGCGGTCGATCGTCTCGGCGATCTCGCGGCGGTCGTGGTCCTCGAACCAGGCCGGGGCATCGCGCGAGATGCGCTCCAGCGCGACGTGCTGCGGCGACATGTGGCGCTTGAGAGCGAGGCAATTGCGCCGGATCGTCGAGATCTTGTCGAGCATGCTTTCCGGATCGTCGTCGGGATCGGTGTCCTCCAGCTGGTCGATCACCTCGTTCATGTCGACGATGGAGCGGTTCATGCGGGCAATCATGTGCTCGACCAGCGAAGTGATGGCAGCGCCCGCATCGACCGGACCGCGCCCCGCATCGAGATCGTGCATCACCGAACGCGGCGTCTGCAAGGGCCGCCGCCGCAGGGTGATCAGCCGTTGCCCGTCGCACCAGACCTGCATCGAGACCATGTCCTCCGGCTCTGCTCCGGGGTTGAAGTTGATCCCGCGCAGCGTCGCCACCAGCGCGCCGTCCTCGCTGAAGGCGCGCGGGCGGGTATCCTCGCTGGTGAGCAGTTCCGCCGTGGGTTCGGGCAGGCCCAGCGACTGCTCCAGCCAATCCGCGACGCCCGGACGGTCGCGCCGCAAGTGCATCCACAAGACTTCCCCCGGTGTGCCGGGCTGCCAGGCGTTCGCTTCCTGCCAGGTCACGGTGCGCCCGCCGCCGCGACCGTCCAGCACGCGACCGAACAGCAGCGGCGTTTCGGCTTCGAGGTCGTCGGTACGGGTATCGTCGAGCATTCGCCATGCATGCCCGAAAATCCGCACGGGCAAAAGAGCGCCCTCGAATCCGCGGCTTGCCCCGGCAGAATGCAAACGTGCTTCAAACCGTCACGCCAAGCGCCTATAGGAGCGGCCATGTCTTCCATTCGACCCTGGCGCGATATCGAGCGCCGCAAGAGCCGCCAGATCATGGTCGGCAGCGTTCCCGTCGGCGGGGATGCCCCGATCACCGTGCAGACCATGACCAATACGCCGACCTCGGACGCGCGCGCGACGATCGACCAGATCCGCCGCTGCGAGGACGCGGGCGCCGATCTCATCCGCGTCTCGTGCCCCGATGTCGAGAGCACCACGGCGTTCCGCGAGATCGCCCGGGCAGCGCAGGTTCCGCTGATCGCGGACATTCATTTCCACTACAAGCGCGCGCTCGAGGCAGCGGACGCGGGCGCGGCCTGCCTGCGCATCAACCCGGGCAACATCGGCTCGGACGAGCGCGTCGCCGAAGTCGTGCGCGCGGCCAAGGCCAACGGCTGCGCCATCCGCATCGGCGTCAACGCGGGCAGCCTCGAGAAGGACCTGCTCGAAAAGTACGGGGAGCCGTGCCCGGAAGCTCTGGTCGAATCGGCGCTCGATCACATCAAGCTGCTGCAGGACCACGACTTCCACGAGTACAAGGTGGCCGTGAAGGCCTCGGACGTTTTCCTTGCCGTCGCCGCCTACCAGGGGCTGGCCGACGCGGTGGACTGCCCGCTGCATCTGGGCATCACCGAAGCCGGAGGCCTGATCGGTGGTACGGTCAAGTCGGCCATCGGCATCGGCAACCTGCTCTGGGCCGGTATCGGCGATACCTTGCGCGTCTCCCTTTCGGCAGAGCCGGAAGAGGAAGTGCGCGTCGGCTTCGAGATCCTCAAGGCGCTCGGCCTGCGCACCCGCGGCGTACGCGTCGTTTCCTGCCCGTCCTGCGCGCGCCAGGGCTTCGACGTGATCCGCACGGTCGAGGCGCTCGAGGCGCGTCTGCAGCACATCAAGACGCCGCTTTCGCTTTCCGTGCTGGGCTGCGTGGTCAATGGCCCGGGCGAAGCCCGCGAGACCGACATCGGCATTACCGGCGGCGGCAATGGCAAGCACATGGTTTATCTCTCCGGGGTGACCGACCACCATGTGCAGAGCGATGACATGCTCGATCACATAGTTTCGCTGGTGGAAGCCAAGGCGGCGGAGATCGAGGCTGCCGAGGCGCAGGCCCAGGCGGCCGAGTAAGTCCGCTCCTGCGTCGCTTCGCCGTGCGCTTTACGCCGGTTTAAGGCTTTGGCGCATAGCCTGCACGGGCCATGCGCAAGGGACCGATCATCCTTCTCGTCGGGACGGCCGCCGTCGTCGGCTGGATTGCGCCTGGACTGGAGGCAGGCAACGGGCGCCGTCCTGCCGCCAGCGTCAATCCTGTCGAGGTTGCGAGCCGCGAAGTTCGGCAGGATCGCCGCGATGCCTGGCTGGCCGGCGAAACCGTGCTGCCGCGCGAACCTGACGGTCATTTCTATGCCGATGCGACGGTCGGCAATGCGCGCACGCATTTTCTCGTCGATACGGGCGCCAGCATTGTCGCTCTCACCGGCGCCGATGCGCAGGCGATCGGCCTCGAGTGGGACGATTCGGATCTCGTCGGGGTCGGGCGCGGGGCAAGCGGTCCGGTCTATGGCGTACCGGTCCGGCTGGAGCGCCTGGAACTGGGCGGCTTCGAAGCGCGTGACGTCGAGGCGGCGATCATTCCCGAGGGGCTCGACGTTTCGCTTCTCGGCCAGTCGTTCCTCTCGAAGCTGAGCGGGGTGCGGATCGAGGACGATCGCCTGGTTATCGGACCGGTAAGCTGATCCCCGGCTCGCTCACGCGCCGAGCAGCGCTGCGGTGCTGCTGAACGCCCCGCTAAACTCCGCAAGGCCGGACCACACCACGAAGGCCGGCATGGCAATTACCGAGGCGGCTGCGGCGCTGCTGACAGGGGACTCGTGACGTTTCATCGGTTCCGGCCTTGCGAGAGCGGGGGGCGCGCGCCTCTATGCCGCTCCGCCCGCTCGAAGGCCATGTCACCGGTCGAACCGGATATGTCGCCCGTCGAACCCGTGACCGGCCAGCCTATGCTGCCTCTTTGCGATAGGGCCCGAGCGTGGCGATCAGGACGACGACGACAGCGAGGAACAGGGCCGAGCTCACCAGGGCGATGTCGTAATTGCCGGTGACGTCCACCGACCATCCGAACAGCATGGGGCCGAAGCTGGCTCCGAAGCTGAACAGGCCGAGGATGACGCCATATGTCGCGCCGTAGTTCTCGAGGCGGGCATAGCGGCTGGTGAAATAGGCCAGCATGTCGACTTCGGCTCCGGCGGCGAGGCCGAGGAGCATCGCGGCGGGGACGACCGGTCCGCCAAAGCGCAGCAGCAGGCTGGCGATGACGGGTGAAAGCAGGAACAGGCTGGCGACATAGGGAGCGTGGAAGCGGTCGAAGAGGTAACCGACCACCACGCGCGCGGCGAGGACCGCCACGCCCACGCTGGCCGCGACTTGCGCCGCCTGGGTCGAAGCTATGCCGCGATCAACCAGCATCGGCACGAGATGGACGATGAGGCCGGCCACGATCAGCCCGAGCAGGAAGCCGATGACGATGAGCACAAGGGTCGCTCGGTTGGCCTCGAAGCGGCCGCGACCGATCCGGGAACCTGTCCTTGTATCCGGCGTTTCTCGCCCCGTGAGCAGGCTGACCGGCAGGCCGATGAGGATCGTCACGGCGGCCATGGCCAGCACAGCATTGCGCCAGCCGTAAGCGACGAAGACCGGGCCCAGCAGGGCCGGTGCCAGCACTGCCGCTACGCCCGTACCCAGCAGCATCAGGCCGAGTGCAAGGCCCCTTGCGCGATCGAAGCGGATCGACACGACCCGGGCCCAGATCGCGGGCGTCGTTCCGCAGCCTGCCAGAGAGACCATGAGCCAAAGTGCGTACCAGGCCGGGATCGACGGCCCGGCCTGGGCCAGCAGGACGAGGGCGACAGGAGTGGCGAGGTAGCTGACAATGGCAATGCGGCGCGCGCCGAAGCGGTCTGCCAGGCGACCGACGACGGGGGCCGAGAGGAAGATGCCCAGCTGCTGGAATGTCGCCGCACCCGAAACGGCCGCCCGGCTCCACCCGAATTCGTCCTGCAGCGGCTGCACGAAGAGTCCCAGAGAGTAGAAGCCGATGCCGGTCATGCCGACGCTGATGGCCAGCGCCGCAGCCAGCACTGCGGGCCAGCCCTGCGCAAATTCGCGCCGCGCGGCGCCGGGGATCGTTGCAGTCATCGCGCGATCATGACGCATGACGGTGGGCGCGGCGCAAGGCGGTACATTCGCGATCACCGTGGGGCGATCACCGGGCCGTCACGGCAGGGCTGAACCACAGGCCCGACAAAGCAAAGGCCCCGCCGGATCGCTCCGGCGGGGCCCTGTTTGTCGCCTGTCAGGCTGGAGGGGTGAGGCTCAGGCCTCGCCTTCCTCGTCGCCCTTGATCAGGTATTCGCCCGCATCGGCGTCGGTGCCGTGGGTTTCGCCCTCGACTGCCGCCAGCGGATCGTCGCCCAGATCGTCAAGCGGGTCGCGCTTGAGTTCTGCGGCATGCTCTTCCTCGGCCGTGTCAGCAGCGATGAGCGCTTCCTGCATCTTGCGATAGGAGGCGCGCAGGGCTGCGTCGCGGCTCGACGCGGCAACGCGCACGCGGTTCATGCCCGCGCCGGTGCCCGCCGGGATGAGGCGGCCGACGATGACGTTTTCCTTGAGACCGATGAGCGAGTCCTTCTTGCCCTCGACCGCGGCCTGGGTGAGGACGCGGGTGGTCTCCTGGAACGACGCCGCCGAGATGAACGAACGGGTCTGCAGCGAGGCCTTGGTGATGCCCAGCAGCACCGGCTTGCCTTCGGCCGGCTTCTTGCCGCCCGTGAGCTTGCTGTTCACCTCGAGCATTTCCTCGAAGTCGACCTGCTCGCCCGGCAGCAGCGTGGTGTCGCCGCCGTCGGTGATCTCGACCTTCTGCAGCATCTGGCGAACGATCACCTCGATGTGCTTGTCGTTGATCTTCACGCCCTGGAGTCGATAGACTTCCTGGATTTCCGACACGAGGTATTCCGCCAGAGCCTCGACGCCGAGGACCTCGAGGATGTCGTGCGGATCCGGCGAGCCGGAGATCAGGTTGTCGCCCTTCTTGACGAAGTCGCCTTCCTGAACGTCGATCACCTTGCTCTTGGGGATCAGGTACTCGACGGGTTCGCCTTCCTCGGGAATGATCGCGATCTTGCGCTTGGCCTTGTAGTCGCGAACGAATTCGATGCGGCCCGAGACCTTGGCGATGACCGCATTGTCCTTCGGCTTGCGGGCCTCGAACAGCTCGGCAACACGCGGCAGACCGCCGGTGATGTCACGGGTCTTGGCAGCTTCGCGCGATGCACGGGCGATGATGTCGCCGGCCTCGACGGTCTGGCCGTCCTCGACCGAGAGCGTCGCACCCGGCGCCAGCATGTAGCGTGCGGCCTCGCCCGAGGAGTCGTCGAGAAGGGTGATGCGGGGACGCAGGTCTTCCTTCTTCTTCGAGCGGCTGGACGAACGGTCTTCGGTAACGACGCGGCTGGTCATGCCGGTGGCATCGTCGACCTGTTCGGTCAGCGTGCGGCTGTCGATCAGGTCCTGATACTTCACCACACCTGCCGTTTCGGTGATGATCGGCAGGGTGAACGGGTCCCACTCGGCAAGGCGTTCGCCTTCCTTCACGGTAGCCCCGTCGGTGTGCAGCAGCACCGTACCGTAAGGCACGCGGTGCATGGCGCGCTCACGGCCTTCGGTATCGATCACCACGACTTCGCCGTTGCGGGCGAGCGACAGGCGACGGCCGCGCTTGTCGACGATCGTCGGGATGTCGCGATACTGCACGGTACCGTCGCAGATCGATTCCAGGTGGCTGGTTTCGTTGAGCTGCGCGGCGCCGCCGATGTGGAAGGTACGCATCGTCAGCTGCGTGCCCGGTTCACCGATCGACTGGGCGGCAATGACGCCCACCGCTTCGCCGATGTTCACCGGCGTACCGCGGGCGAGGTCACGGCCGTAGCACTTGCCGCAAACGCCCTGGGTCGCTTCGCAGACCAGCGGCGAACGGATGCGGGCCGACTGCGCGCCAGCGCCTTCGATCGCCTTGACCGCCGATTCGTCGAGCAGCGTGCCGTTGGCGACGACGATTTCGCCTTCCTTGTCGACGATGTCCTCGGCCAGGGTACGGCCCAGGATGCGCTCGGCCAGCGAGGCGATGACCGAACCGCCCTGGACGATCGCGCGCATTTCCAGCGCACGTTCGGTGCCGCAGTCCTCGACGACGACGACGCAGTCCTGCGAGACATCGACCAGACGGCGGGTCAGGTAACCCGAGTTCGCCGTCTTGAGCGCGGTGTCGGCGAGACCCTTGCGGGCGCCGTGGGTGGAGTTGAAGTACTCAAGGACGGTCAGGCCTTCCTTGAAGTTCGAGATGATCGGCGTTTCGATGATCTCGCCCGACGGCTTGGCCATGAGGCCGCGCATACCGCCAAGCTGCTTCATCTGGGCCGGGCTACCACGAGCGCCCGAGTGGCTCATCATGTAGATCGAGTTGATCTGAGCCTGGCGGCCGGTTTCAGGGTCGACCGGAAGCGCCTTGAGCTCTTCCATCATGGCGTTCGCGACCTGGTCGCCGCAGCGGCTCCAGGCGTCGATCACCTTGTTGTACTTTTCCTGCTGGGTGATGAGGCCGTCCTGGTACTGCTGCTCGTAGTCGGCAACCAGGTCCTTGGTCTCGCCCACCAGGGCTTCCTTCGATTCCGGAATGATCATGTCATCCTTGCCGAAGGAGATGCCGGCCTTGAACGCGTTGCGGAAGCCGAGCGTCATGATGGCGTCGGCGAACAGCACCGTGTCCTTCTGGCCGGTGTGGCGGTACACCTGGTCGATGACGTCGCCGATTTCCTTCTTGGTGAGAAGGCGGTTGACGACTTCGAAGGGCACCTTGTGGCTCTTGGGCAGGCATTCGCCGATGAGCATGCGGCCCGGCGTGGTCTCGAACCGCTTCATGTACTGGTTCCCGTCCTCGTCGGTCTGCGGCACGCGGGCCTCGATCTTCGAGTGCAGGGTGACGGCGCCGGTGAAGAGCGCCTGGTGCACTTCGGCCATGTCGCCGAACTTCATGCCTTCGCCAGGATCGCCGGAGCGGTCCATCGACAGGTAGTACAGGCCCAGCACCATGTCCTGCGAAGGCACGATGATCGGCTTGCCGTTTGCGGGCGAGAGGATGTTGTTGGTCGACATCATCAGCACGCGCGCTTCGAGCTGGGCTTCCAGCGAGAGCGGAACGTGGACGGCCATCTGGTCACCGTCGAAGTCGGCGTTGAAGGCCGAGCAGACGAGCGGGTGCAGCTGGATCGCCTTGCCCTCGATGAGAACCGGTTCAAAGGCCTGGATGCCCAGGCGGTGCAGGGTCGGCGCGCGGTTCAGCAGAACCGGGTGCTCGCGGATCACCTCGTCGAGGATGTCCCAGACTTCCTTGCGTTCCTTCTCGACCCACTTCTTGGCCTGCTTGAGGGTCATCGAGAGACCCTTGGCATCGAGGCGAGCGTAGATGAACGGCTTGAACAGTTCGAGCGCCATCTTCTTGGGCAGGCCGCACTGGTGCAGCTTGAGCTCCGGACCGGTCACGATGACCGAACGGCCCGAATAGTCGACGCGCTTGCCGAGCAGGTTCTGACGGAAGCGGCCCTGCTTGCCCTTGAGCATGTCGGACAGCGACTTGAGCGGACGCTTGTTGGCACCCGTAATGACGCGGCCGCGGCGGCCGTTGTCGAACAGGGCGTCGACGGCTTCCTGCAACATGCGCTTTTCGTTGCGCACGATGATGTCCGGCGCGCGCAGTTCGATCAGGCGCTTCAGGCGGTTGTTGCGGTTGATGACGCGGCGGTAGAGGTCGTTGAGGTCCGAGGTCGCGAAGCGGCCGCCGTCCAGCGGAACCAGCGGGCGCAGTTCCGGCGGAATGACCGGCACGACTTCAAGGATCATCCACTCGGGACGGTTGCCCGAATCGATGAACGATTCGACGACCTTGAGACGCTTGATGATCTTCTTGGGCTTGAGTTCCGACTTGGTCGTCTCAAGCTCCTGGAGAAGGTCGGCACGCTCCTGCTCGAGGTCGAGCTCCATGAGCATCTGCTTGACCGCCTCGGCGCCGATCCCGGCCGAGAAGGCGTCTTCGCCGTATTCGTCCTGGGCGTCGAGCATTTCGTCTTCGGTAAGAAGCTGGAACTTCTCTAGCGGGGTCAGGCCCGGCTCGATGACGATGTAGCTCTCGAAGTAGAGGACGCGCTCAAGCTGCTTGAGCTGCATGTCGAGCAGCAGGCCGATGCGCGAAGGCAGCGACTTGAGGAACCAGATGTGCGCGACCGGGGCGGCCAGCTCGATGTGGCCCATGCGCTCGCGGCGCACCTTGGTGACGGTGACTTCGACGCCGCACTTTTCGCACACGACGCCCTTGTACTTCATGCGCTTGTACTTGCCGCAGAGGCACTCGTAGTCCTTCACGGGGCCGAAGATGCGCGCGCAGAACAGGCCGTCACGTTCCGGCTTGAACGTGCGGTAGTTGATGGTTTCCGGCTTCTTGATCTCGCCGAAGGACCAGGAGCGGATGCGCTCGGGGGAGGCGAGACCGATCTGGATCTGATCGAAGGTCTCGGGCTTCGCCATCTGGTTGGTGAATTTGGTCAGGTCGTTCATAGTTCAGTCCCCAACAGGGTGAATTCTCTTGGCGGGTGGAGAGGGGAGGGCGGAGCGTGGAAGCCCCGCCCGATCCCGTTACTCCGCCGCTTCGGCCAGGCCGTCGTCGTCCTCGTCGTCGTGGCTCTTGAGCTCGACGTTGAGGCCCAGCGAGCGCATTTCCTTGACGAGAACGTTGAAGCTCTCGGGGATGCCCGCCTCGAAGGTGTCGTCGCCCTTGACGATCGCTTCGTAGACCTTGGTGCGGCCGACCACGTCGTCCGACTTCACGGTGAGCATTTCCTGCAGCGTGTAGGCTGCACCGTAGGCCTGGAGTGCCCAGACCTCCATCTCACCGAAGCGCTGGCCGCCGAACTGCGCCTTACCGCCCAGCGGCTGCTGGGTGACGAGCGAGTAGGGGCCGATCGAACGGGCGTGGATCTTGTCGTCGACAAGGTGGTGCAGCTTGAGCACGTACTTGTAGCCGACAGTGACCTTGCGGTCGAACGCCTCGCCGGTGCGGCCGTCGAGGAGCGTGACCTGGCCCGATTCATCGAGCCCGGCGAGCTTGAGCATGGCCGAGACGTCGGCTTCCACCGCGCCGTCGAACACCGGGGTGCCCATGGGCACGCCGGCACGCACGTTCTGCGCCAGTTCCACGATCTGCTCGGGCGTGCGCGCGTCGATCTCGGCGGTGTAGTTCTCGCCGTAGATCTCCTTGAGCACTTCCTTCACGGCTTCGGGGGGCTGACCGGCAACCGGGTCGGGGTTGGCGGCGCGCCATGCGTCGAGCGCCTCGCCGACCTTGCTGCCAAGGCCACGAGCGGCCCAGCCGAGGTGCGTTTCGAAGATCTGCCCGACGTTCATGCGCGAAGGCACGCCCAGCGGGTTGAGTACGAAGTCGACCGGGGTGCCGTCCTCGAGGAAGGGCATGTCCTCCTGCGGCAGGATGCGGCTGATGATACCCTTGTTACCGTGACGACCGGCCATCTTGTCGCCCGGCTGCAGCTTGCGCTTCACCGCAACGAAGACCTTGACCATCTTGAGTACGCCCGGAGCGAGTTCGTCACCGCGCTCGAGCTTCTCCTTGCGATCCTCGAACTTCTCCTGGATCGCCTTGACGGTCGCGTCGTACTGGGCCTTCACCGCTTCGAGCTGCGACTGCATGTGGTCGTCGGCGACCGCAAACTTCCACCATTCGTGCTTCTCGACTTCGCCGAGAATGGCCTCGTCGATCTCGATGCCCTTCTTCACGCCCTTGGGCGCCGAAGCGGCCACCTGGCCGATCAGCATTTCCTGCAGGCGGTTGTAGGTCGCACGGTTGAGGATGGCGCGTTCGTCCTCGCGGTCCTTGGCGAGGCGTTCGATTTCCTCGTTCTGGATCGCGCGGGTACGGTCGTCGATCTCGATGCCGTGGCGGTTGAAGACGCGCACGTCGACAATGGTGCCCGAAACGCCCGGCGGCAGGCGCAGCGAGGTGTCGCGAACGTCCGAGGCCTTTTCACCGAAGATGGCGCGCAGGAGCTTTTCTTCCGGCGTCATCGGGCTTTCGCCCTTCGGGGTGATCTTGCCGACGAGGATGTCACCCGGGTGCACTTCGGCGCCGATGTAGACGATGCCCGCTTCGTCGAGGTTGCGCAGCGCTTCCTCGCCGACGTTCGGGATGTCGCGGGTGATGTCTTCCGGACCCAGCTTGGTATCGCGGGCCATCACTTCGAACTCATCGATGTGGATCGACGTGAACACGTCGTCCTTCACGATCCGCTCGGAGATGAGGATGGAGTCTTCGTAGTTGTAGCCGTTCCAGGGCATGAACGCGACCAGCACGTTGCGGCCCAGGGCCAGTTCGCCGAACTCGGTCGACGGGCCGTCGGCGATGATGTCGCCGGCCTCGACGACGTCGCCAACCTTCACCAGCGGACGCTGGTTGATGCAGGTCGACTGGTTCGAACGCTCGAACTTCTGCAGGCGGTAGATGTCGACGCCCGACTTGCCGGCCTCGATGTCACCCGCGGCGCGGATGACGATACGGGTGGCGTCGACCTGGTCGATCACGCCGCCGCGCTGCGCAGAGATCGCGGCGCCGGAATCGCGGGCGACGGTTTCTTCCATGCCGGTGCCGACGTAAGGCGCATCGGCCTTGACGAGCGGAACGGCCTGACGCTGCATGTTCGAGCCCATCAGAGCGCGGTTGGCGTCGTCGTTTTCCAGGAACGGAATGAGCGAGGCGGCCACCGAGACGAGCTGCTTGGGCGAAACGTCCATCAGCGTGATCTGGTCGCGCGGGCTCATCACGAATTCGCCGTTCTGGCGAGCCGAAACGAGTTCCTCGACGAACGAACCGTCGGTGTTGAGTTCGGCCGAAGCCTGCGCGACGGTGTGCTTCTGCTCTTCCATCGCCGAGAGGTACACGACCTCGCCGGAGACCTTGCCGTCCACGACCTTGCGGTACGGGGTTTCGATGAAGCCGTACTTGTTGACGCGTGCGAAGGTCGACAGCGAGTTGATCAGACCGATGTTCGGGCCTTCCGGCGTCTCGATCGGGCAGATGCGACCGTAGTGGGTCGGGTGAACGTCGCGGACTTCGAAGCCGGCGCGCTCACGGGTCAGACCGCCCGGGCCAAGCGCCGAGACGCGGCGCTTGTGGGTGACTTCCGAGAGCGGGTTGGTCTGGTCCATGAACTGCGAGAGCTGCGAGGAACCGAAGAACTCGCGAACGGCAGCCACGGCGGGCTTGGCGTTGATGAGGTCGTTGGGCATCACGGTCGAGACGTCGACCGAGCTCATGCGTTCCTTGACGGCGCGCTCCATGCGCAGCAGGCCGACGCGGTACTGGTTTTCCAGCAGCTCGCCCACCGAACGCACGCGGCGGTTGCCGAGATTGTCGATGTCGTCGATCTCGCCCTTGCCGTCCTTGAGATTCACCAGTTCCTTGACCACCGCGAGGATGTCATCGGTGCGCAGGGTGGTGACGGTGTCCTCGACTTCGAGGCCGAGGCGCATGTTCAGCTTGACGCGGCCGACGGCCGAAAGGTCATAGCGGTCGCCGTCGAAGAACAGGCCTTCGAACAGGGCTTCGGCGGTTTCCTTCGTCGGCGGCTCGCCCGGGCGCATGACCTTGTAGATGGCCTCGAGACCCATGTCGCGGTTCTCGGCCTTGTCCACCTTCATGGTGTTGCGGATCCACGGGCCGGTGTTGACGTCGTCGATGTCCAGCAGGTTGAGCTGGTCGATGCCGGCAGCGTCGATCACCTCGAGGTTTTCCGGCGTCACTTCGTCGCCTGCCTCGATGTAGATGCGGCCGGTGGACTCGTCGATCATGTCCTCGGCGATGTAGCGGCCGAAGATTTCCTCGGTCGGGATGAGGAGTTCCTCAAGACCGTCCTTCTGCGCCTTGTTGGCGGCACGCGGGCTGATCTTGTGACCGGCGCCGAACACGACTTCGCCCGACTTGGCATCGACGATGTCGAAGGCCGGCTTCAGGCCGCGCCAGTGCTCGGGGGTGAAGGGCAGGCGCCAGCCGCCTTCGCCGCGCTTCCAGGTGACGGTGTTGTAGAAGTGGTCGAGGATCTGCTCGCTGTCGAGGCCCAGGGCATAGAGCAGCGAGGTAACCGGCAGCTTGCGCTTGCGGTCGATACGAACGTTGACGTTGTCCTTGGCGTCGAACTCGAAGTCCAGCCACGAACCGCGATACGGGATCACGCGGGCAGCGAAGAGGAACTTGCCCGAGGAGTGCGTCTTGCCGCGGTCATGGTCGAACAGCACGCCCGGCGAACGGTGCATCTGCGAAACGATGACGCGCTCGGTGCCGTTGATGAAGAAGGTGCCGTTCTCGGTCATGAGCGGCATGTCGCCCATGTACACGTCCTGCTCCTTGATATCGAGCACGGAGCGGGTCTCGGTTTCCTGGTCCACCTCGAACACGATCAGGCGCAGCGTGACCTTCATCGGGGCCGCGTAAGTGATGCCGCGCTGGCGGCACTCGGTCACGTCGTACTTCGGCTCTTCCAGTTCGTAGTGCACGAAGTCGAGTTCGCTGGTGCCGGCGAAGTCACGGATCGGAAACACCGAACGCAGCGTCTTTTCCAGGCCCGAAACGTAGCCGACCGAAGGATCGGAACGCAGGAACTGCTCGTAGCTCTCGCGCTGGACCTCGATGAGGTTGGGCATCTGGACGACTTCGTGGATGTCGCCGAAGATCTTGCGGATCCGCTTCTTCGCGGAGCGGCGGGGTTCGAGGGGCTTGGTCGCCATGTGGGGTTCTTGCCTCTTCGCTTCTCAAAAGGGACCGATTCGTGATGAACGGTCCGGAAAAATTTCGTCTTCGCGAGGACGATTTTCCGCCCGATGGACGGATCACCTGAAACACCAAAAGGCCGCTCGGCATGCCCGGAATCCCGAGCATCGGGGTCCGAAGCGGCCTGCAGCCTCTGCGTCAGATGAATACCCGGACCGCTTCCTTCCTGGACGTGTCCCCGCGCATGGACCCGCCTTGCTCGAAGCGCCGAGCGAGGTGTGCATATAGGAGTGCGCCCCTGCACTGTCAAACGATCCCATGGCCACCTCGCGAAGGCGAAGCGGGGGCAGGTGGATTTGCGGTGCGCGAGCGACCGGTGGAGCATTCATGGCGTTGATCCGATGCGATATTCACGCGTTGGCTGCGATTTTCCGGTGAACGTCAAATGAACGCACTGTCATGCGCTGACAGGGCAACTACAGTGTCTGACTGTCCAAGTATCAATTCGTCGCATTTGGCCTGTCGACTTGTCCTGTATTGGCGGTCTTGGCGGTAACTCTTTCAAGACGGCGCGCATTGTACCGGGCATGACAGAAGTACGCACACGTTCGCCCCGCGCCCTGACGGCGGTTGCCGCTGTACTGGCGCTTGGTTCCACGCCGGTCCTGGCGCAGGACAGTGGGGCGTCCGCGCCCGCGCTGAGCCTGCCGCAGGACGTGAACACCGCTTCGCCCGTCGACGCGTCGAGATCGGCGGCCCCGGTCACGAACTCAGCCGAGCAGCCGACTGCGGTCCAGCCTGGCATCGTGCTCCCGCAGGCGCAGCCGGCACGGGATGCATCGGTTCCGCAGCCGGTAGTCATGCCGGTGGCGCCCGTGGTTGAGCCCGAGACCACGACCGCCAGTTCCGCAGCTGCGAACGGTCCAGCGGATGCTGCCCCCGAAGAGCGCAGCCAGGCCCAGCGCACGACGGCAAGCGAACCGAACGCGCGCGGCGCAAGCCGAGGCCGCGCCGCGGAGCCGGTTGTCGTGCCCAGCGAAGGCCGGGTCGGTACGGCCGCCGACGGCGCGCTTGCGCAGGGCGATGTTGCAGACCCGGTGCCGGCCTCGCCGCTCGGTACGGTCCCGCCTGCCGATGCCGATGCCGGTGTCGATGCCGGCGCTGCGATCGATACGCCCCCGGCCGATGACGGCGGCGACTTGCCCGTCGAGGGGATTCTCGGTCTGCTTGCCGCGGCAGGCATAGCCGGTGCGGGCATCATGGCCATGCGTTCGCGCCGCAAGCGGGTTCGCCAGCCTCGCTCGCGTGAGCCTTTGCCCGGGTCGTACAAGCCCGCTGCCGCCTATCGCCCGGCCTCGGCCTCGGCCTCTGCTGCCGCTTCGGCGTCGAACGCTTCGAGGGCTGCGGCCATGACGGCCGGTGGTTCGGCGGCCATGGGAAGTCCTGCTGCGACCGCCCCGGCAAGTCGCCCGCTCGAGCGCAAGGTCCAGGCCCCGGTCGCAGACAGCGGACCGGTTCCGACCGGTGAGGAGCGCCGCGAACTGCTCGAAAGCATGGCAGCGGCGCCGCCGGACGCCGGCAACCCCTTCACCTCGCGCAAGGCTCGCTTGCGCCGCGCGCGGATCCAGCTTCAGCACCGCGAACACCTGCAAAACCAGGGAATGGCCCAGTCCTTCGACTGGCGCACCTACCGGCCTGCGACCAAACCCTCCACCCCTACGCCCCCACTGGTCGAGGCCTGATCGCCAGCCGCCAATCCCTCGGGCGGCCGGTGACGACGGGGCGACTCCCAGCGAGTCGCCCCGTTTTTTCGCGTGCTTTCGGCGCGCGGGTCCAGGCGCTGCTGCCGCCAGGCCGGGCTTGAGGTCCTTGTTTTTCCGTAATTCGATGAGTGAATTATCGTTTTTCAATATTATTGTTTGACAATAAGGCGATGGAAAATTATTGATTATCGATATTGAACATATCGGAGAACGAACAATGACCACTTACAACGTGCAAGCCGCATCCCGTCCCGCAGCCGTCGTCATGGCCCTTACCTTCATGGCTGCCTTCTGGGTCCCCACCCTGTCGAGCCCGTCGCAGGCTGCCACGGTGCAAGCCGCCGCTTCCGTCCGGGGTGATGCGATCGTCGTCGGCTATGTCGCGCCGACGCTGATGTGATCTGAACAGGAGGTTGCCGACATGAACGCCATCACCCGCCTCGCCAACGATCCCCTCCTGTCGATCGCCAAGGGGATCCTTTACTTTCTGATGGTCGCGATGGGCGTGGGCGCCGCGGGGTGCCTGGCGGGAATGATCGGCCTCTTCGCCTTTCCCGGACAGATCTCCGTCGAGTTGGGCAAGGATGCTCCTGGCTTCGATTTCGTGCAGTTCCGCTGGCTCCTGGAGCTGGTGCTGGCCCTCGCCATCGCGCTGCTCGCGATGCTGGGCATGATCTTGCTGCACCTCAAGCGCATCGTTGATACGGTCGGGCAGGGCGATCCCTTCGTGCCCGACAACGCGACGCGGCTGACCCGGATGGCGTGGCTTTCGCTCGCGGTGCAGCTTGTCAGCCTGCCGATCTCCGGGCTCGGCACGTGGATCCACAAGGTCACCGAAGGCGTAGGCGCCGACAAGGGCGATTTCCAGATCGATGGCGGGGTCGACGGCAATGGCCTGCTGCTGATGCTGATTCTCTTCATTCTTGCCCGTGTCTTCCGTAAGGGCGCCGAGATGCGCGCCGAGCTGGAAGGAACCGTCTAATGCCCGAGGATACAGTCGATGGGGGCACTATCGTGGTTCGTCTCGATGACCTGCTCTACGCCCGCCGCATGACCCTGACGCAGCTGGCAGAGCGCATCGGGATTACCCTGGCCAACCTCTCGATCCTCAAGACCGGCAAGGCCAAGGCGATCCGTTTCTCCACGCTCGAGGCGATCTGCCGCGAGCTGGAGTGCCAGCCCGGGGACCTGTTGGGGTACGAGCCGGTCGGCGCGGGGGCGTCCTCGGAGGCCTGAGGCCACCCATCCGCAAGAACGGCGCGGCGCCCGACTTCCCCGTCCGGCGCCGCACGGCTTTGCTTGACTCTCCGGTGCAAATCGGCCAATGGCCCGCTCCGACCGGCAGGCCCTGCGCCTGTCGATCATCCGTCCGAGACAGTTGGTGCCGTTTTGCGGCTTAATTTCCAGCCTAGACGGGGAACAGGAAATTTTCCGGCCTCTCGCTCCTTTTCGAAGCGTGGTGCCCAGATCGTGCTTCGGCACGAGAACTCCTTCCCCATCGACAACGGACTCGCCCGAAGCGCTTTTGCGCTTCGGACAAACGTAGCCGGCCGTGCGGGGCGAAACCCCCAAGCGGTCACATGTGAAGGAGTAAGGCATGGATCGTTCGCAGAAAGCCGAATCGGTCGCCCAGCTCAACGCGGTCTTCAACGAGGTCGGCGTGGTGGTCATCACCCGCAACCTCGGCATGTCGGTGGCCCAGTCCACCGAACTGCGCAACAAGATCCGTGAAGCCGGTGCGTCCTACAAGGTTGCGAAGAACCGTCTTGCCAAGCTTGCCATCGCGGACACCGACTACGTCGGTATCGGCGACTTCCTGACCGGCCCGACGGCCATCGCCACTTCGGTGGACCCCGTCGCAGCCGCCAAGGCCGTCGTCGATTTCGCCAAGACGACCGACAAGATCGAGATCGTCGGCGGCGCGATGGGTTCGCAGGTTCTGAACGCGGACGGCGTCAAGGCTCTCGCCTCGATGCCCTCGCTCGACGAACTGCGCGCCAAGCTCATCGGTCTCGTCCAGGCTCCGGCCACGAAGATCGCCCAGCTTTCGACCGCTCCGGCGGCCAAGCTGGCCCGTGTCTTCGGCGCCTACGCCGCCAAGGACGCTGCCTGAGCGCAAGTCGAAGCAATTCGATTCGAAACGATTTATCCCGCCTGGTTGCATGAGGCACCGGCGGGACCACAGATCAGGAGTTAATTATCATGGCCGATATCGCCAAGCTTGTTGAAGAACTGTCGCAGCTGACCGTCCTCGAGGCCGCTGACCTCGCCAAGGCTCTCGAAGAAGCATGGGGCGTGAGCGCCGCTGCTGCCGTGGCCGTTGCCGCTGCTCCGGCCGGTGGCGAAGCCGCTGCCGTTGAAGAGAAGACCGAATTCGACGTCGTCCTTACCGGCGACGGTGGCAAGAAGATCCAGGTCATCAAGGAAGTCCGCGCCATCACCGGCCTGGGCCTCGCTGAAGCCAAGGCTCTCGTTGAAGGCGCTCCCAAGCCCGTCAAGGAAGGCGTCAACAAGGCTGAAGCCGAAGAGATCAAGAAGAAGATCGAAGAAGCCGGCGGCACCGTCGAGCTCAAGTAATCTTCTTTCCGGATTTTTCGGAACGAAACAGGGAAGGGCGGCTCCATTGGGGCCGCCCTTTTCCTTTGCGCGCCGTTCTGCTTGCTGTTCCGGCAACGTCGCGCGCCGCGAAAGGCAACCACGGTTCCCTTTCGTCATGATTCTTGGCATGGTCGATCCCCGCCCACGTGGCAGCTGAAGGGACGCATGGCCTACCGCTTCAAAGCCAGGGACAGCTCGGTGGAACATGCCGTGCGCCGCATCGCGCGCGAGCAGGCAGCCCGCGCGCTCAGTGCGATCGAGCATGAACCTGCGGCCGTTGCCACGCACGAAGTGCGCAAGTCCTGCAAGAAGATCCGCGCGCTGATCCGCCTCGTGCGGCCGGCGTTTCCCGACTATGCGGCTGAAAATACCCGTTTCCGGGACATGGCCGGGCTCATAGCGGGCTCGCGGGATGCCAAGGTCGTGGCCGATACCTGCAGGATGCTGATCGAGCATGCCCCGGGGGATCGGGGGCAGGACATGTTCGCACCGGTGCTGGAAGAGCTGGAAGCGGCGGGAAGCGGGCTCGTGCAGGGCGAGGTCGAAGACGCCCATCTCGAGAAGGTGCGGGTCCTGCTTGAAGAGAGCCGTGAGCAGGCCGCAGACTGGTCAGTCGAGGAAAAGGGCTGGGACGCGATCGGCGCAGGGCTGAGCAAGGTTCTTCACCGCGCTGGCAAGGCAGCGCAAGTTGCGGCGGCCGATCCGAGCGCGGCAAACTTCCATGAACTGCGTAAGCGCATGAAATACCACTGGTATCACACGCGCCTGCTGGTGCAGATCTGGCCCGAGATCATGAATGCGCGGGCGGCCCAACTCAGCCTGCTGGCCGATAATCTGGGGCTCCATCACGACATTGCCGTTTTCGAGCGGAGGCTGGTCGAACTTCACGCCGGTGGCGCGCATCCTCATGCGGTGGACAGTCTGCAGTCGCTCGCCTTGGAGCGTCGCGAGACGCTCGAACGGGCGAGCAAACCTCTGATCGAGCGGATCCTCGCGCAGTCGGCCGAGCACCTCGAGGGGTATTGGTGGTCCCTGTGGCAGATCTGGCGCGCCGGGACCGCGCACAAGAGGGACTGAGCGGGCCATGGCAATCGAGATCGAACGCAAGTTCCTGGTCGAGGGCGAAGGCTGGCGCGGCGCGGTCGTCGCGAAGAAGCGCATCCGCCAGGCTTACCTGTCCAATGGCGGAAAGGCGGGCGTGCGAATCCGCATCATCGACGAGGATCGGGCCAAGCTGACGATCAAGTCCCGGGGTAAGGCGGGCGGCAAGGCGCTTTCGCGCTCCGAGTTCGAATACCAGGTGCCGCTCGAGGATGCGCGGGCGATGCTGGAGCTGAGGCGCGGCCTGATCATCGACAAGGTACGCCACCTCGTTCCGGCCGGTGGCGGGCGGACCTGGGAGATCGACGTCTTTGCCGGCGAGCACGAAGGACTGGTCCTAGCCGAGATCGAGCTGGGCTCTGCCGAGGAAGCAGTGGATCTGCCGGAATGGATCGGGCGCGAGGTGACATCGGACCCGCGCTACAGCAACGCGGCGCTCGCACAGGGCGGCTGAGCATCGGGTAATCTGCGGTTCAGGTTGAGGGGATAAGTTTCATCTTCGCAACGGGTTGAGTCACAGGAGATCCCTCAATGCGAATTGCCCCCCGCAATTATGTGATCGGCGCCGCGATCCTGGCGGTGCTTGGCGCCGGCGTTGCCGAAGCCGCCACGGCAAGGCTCCATTCGATGAAGGTCGAAGCGCCCGATGGCGCGGTGGTCCATGTCCAGTACTCCGGCGATATTGTACCCAAGGTGGAAATCGTCCCGGTCGATCGGGACGTCTCCGCCCTTTGGGCCTATCCGGCCAGCGCCGATCCAGAGCCGATGCTCATGGCGGATCCCTTCGCCGGCATGGAGCGCATCTCGGCCATCATGGATGCGCAGATGAATGCGATGATTCAGCGGGCCGCGCTCATGCAGCGGCAGGCCGCGCAGATGCAGGCGCAGGCAGCGGCGACACCTGCGGTTGCCGGCAATGCCGCGCCCGGCTTCACCATGGTCGGCGACATGCCGCAGGGCATGCATGTGACCTACTATTCATCCACGACGAGTGCAGACGGCTGCACCCGCACCGTGTCCTATAGCTCCGAGGGTTCGGGCACCGCCCCGAAGATGGTCCAGGCGGCATCCGACGCCTGCGATGCCGCCGATGCGAGCGGTTCGGCGATGCCCGCCGCTATTCCCGCCAAGGCCGAAGCGCCGGCCAAGGCGCCCGAAGCACTCGGCCAGAAAGTCTGAAGTCCCCCGCAAGGCCCCTGCAAGCAATGTGTCCCGACTGAAAAGGGGCGGCCCGGAACTCTTCCGCGCCGCCCCTCTTTTCATCGGGAAATGACCCGTGCCCGCGAGACTTATTTCAGCGTTTCGAGATAGTCGATGATTTCCTTGCGCTTGGCGGCATCGGGCTGGCTGATGACCATCTTGGTGCCGGGAACCATCTTGAGCGGACCCGACAACCAGGTGTCCAGCGTACTGCGGTTCCAGGTGATCCCGGACTTCGCAAGTGCAGGCGAGAAGTTGTAGCCTGCGACCTCACCGGCCTTGCTGCCGACGATGCCGAAAAGGGTCGGGCCAACGCCGTTCTTGCCGGGTTCGACCGAGTGGCAGACCTTGCACTGCGTGAAGGAGGGGGGCGGCGTGGCGGGCGCCGTGGCCGCAGCCGATACCATCTTGGCGGCAGGTGCTGCCGCGGTTGCCTTCGCTTCGGCTTGCGGCTTGGCCGTTTCTGCCACTTCAGGGATGGAATCCTTCTGCATGGCAGCGTCCGGCGTTGCAGCGTCCGGCGTTGCGGATGCGATAGCCGCTTCCTCGCTCGATGCCTGTTGCGCCGGTTCGCTCCCGGCGTCCTGAGTTGCGGTATCGGTCGTGGCTTCGGTCTCGGAGCCGCCGCATGCGGCGAGCAGCGTCATAGGGGCAAGGGCAAGCAGGAAGCTGGAACGCATTGAAATTTCTCCTTCGCGGGCATTCGTATCGCACTGATCCGGGGAATGAAAGCTAGCGCAAGCCGGCGCGAGAATGCCTTGCCATGGGAATTTGCTTCCGTTGTTTCGCCGCTCGGCCTATCGCGCCGCTCCGCAATGACGAAGTTGGTCCGCTCCTCGACTCTGCGCAGCGAATTGCGCGCCACCCTGCGTCTTGCGGGCCCCTTGGCGCTGGCCAACCTGCTGCAGATGGCAGTCTTTGCCACCGACGTCATTTTCGTGGCGCGGCTCGGCCAGCAGGCGCTTGCCGCGTCGAGCCTTGCCATCGCTCTGATCGCAGTGATGATGATGGGGCTGAACGGGGTTACCAGTGCGGTCGCGCCGCTGATCGCCGCCGAACTGGGGCGGCGCAGCAATGCAGTGCGCGAAGTGCGTCGCTCGACGCGCATGGCGCTGTGGGTGGCGGTCATTCTCGGCATCGCCGGATTTCTCGTCAGCCTGAAGGGTGAGTGGCTGATGCTGGCGACCGGTCAGGACCCCGAAGTCTCTGCGCTTGCGGGCCATTTTCTCGTGATCGTGTCGATCGCAATGACGCCGATGGCGGTGTCCAACGTGCTGCGCACCTTCGTTTCGGCGCTGGGGCGGCCGGTTTTCGCGACGCTGATCACCGCGCTGTCGATCCTCGTGAATGCGCTGGGCAACTATACGCTGGTCTTCGGCCATTTCGGGGCGCCGGCTCTGGGGCTGACGGGCTCGGCACTGTCGAGCATCATCACCGCCTGCATTGCGGTGCTGGCCTACTCCATCGCAATCGCGCGGGACCGCAACCTGCGACGCTTCCACATCTTCGGCCGCTGGTGGCGGCCGGAGTGGAGCCGCCTGCGCCAGATTCTCGCGCTCGGGCTGCCGATCGCGCTGACGCTGATTGCGGAAGGCGGCCTGTTCAGCGGGGCGGCCTTCCTGATGGGCCGCATCGGCGAGGCGCAACTGGCCGCGCACACCCTTGCGCTGCAGATCGCTTCCTTCGCTTTCCAGGTGCCGTTCGGCATCGGGCAGGCCGCGACGATCCGGGTCGGTTATCACTACGGTGCGGCCAATCGCCTCGCCATCGGCCATGCCGGCTGGGCGGCGATCATCATCGGTCTGGCGTTCACCTCGGCCTCGGCCGGCGCGATGCTGGTGTTCCCGAAGCTGATCCTCTCGGCCTACATCGACGTGTCGGCGCCCGCGAATGCGGCGCTGATCGCCTTTGCCCTGCGCTACCTGTTCGTCGCCGCAATCTTCCAGCTGACCGACGGACTGCAGGCGGTAGGCGCGGGGGCGCTGCGCGGCATCCAGGACACCCGGGTGCCGATGACCATCGCCATCTTCGGCTATTGGGCAGCCGGTTTCGGGGTTTCGGTGGTCCTTGCGTTCTGGACCCCGCTGGAAGGGGTGGGCGTCTGGATCGGCCTCGCCGTTGGCCTGACCGTGGCGGCGATACTGCTGCTCGCCCGCTGGCACTGGCGCGATCGCTTCGGTCTCGTGCCCGCGTAACGCAGGCATTTCGCCCCGCCGGAGCGCGGTTGCGTCCGATTCCGGGAACGGCTTGCAAATTTTTTAGCATCGAGCCGCTTGACGCCTCCGGGGCGCGAGACCATATCCCCGCCGTTGGCACTCTCAGAGCGGGAGTGCCAATTCCAGATTCTTGCTCATAGGATTAGGGAGTATCCAATGACTTTCCGCCCGCTGCACGATCGAGTTCTCGTGCGCCGCGTTGAGGCCGAAGAAAAGACGGCCGGTGGCATCATCATCCCCGACAGCGCCAAGGAAAAGCCCGCAGAGGGTGAAGTGGTCGCTGCCGGCAACGGCGCCCGCGCCGAAAACGGTACAGTTACCCCGCTCGACGTCAAGGTCGGCGATCGCGTGCTCTTCGGCAAGTGGTCCGGCACCGAAGTCAAGGTCGACGGTGAAGACCTGCTGATCATGAAGGAAAGCGACATTCTCGGCGTCATCGCCTGAGTCTGTACGCAACCATCCATCTGATATTCTAAAAGGAATTCTACAATGGCAGCCAAGGACGTAAAGTTCTCGCGCGACGCCCGCGAGCGCATTCTCGCCGGTGTCGACACCCTCGCCAATGCCGTCAAGGTGACCCTGGGCCCCAAGGGCCGCAACGTCGTCATCGAGAAGAGCTTCGGCGCTCCGCGCATCACCAAGGACGGCGTCACCGTCGCCAAGGAAATCGAACTCAAGGACAAGTTCGAGAACATGGGCGCGCAGATGATCCGCGAAGTGGCTTCGAAGGCCAACGACGCGGCCGGTGACGGCACCACCACCGCCACCGTTCTTGCCCAGGCGATCGTTCGCGAAGGCATGAAGTCGGTTGCTGCCGGCATGAACCCGATGGACCTCAAGCGCGGTATCGACCTTGCCGTGACCAAGGTCGTCGAGAACCTCAAGAGCCGTTCGAAGGACGTCTCGGGCAACGCGGAAATCGCCCAGGTCGGCGTGATCTCGGCCAATGGCGACCGTGAAGTCGGCGAGAAGATCGCCGAAGCCATGGAAAAGGTCGGCAAGGAAGGCGTGATCACCGTGGAAGAGGCCAAGGGCCTCGAATTCGAACTCGATGTCGTCGAAGGCATGCAGTTCGACCGCGGCTACCTGTCGCCCTACTTCGTCACCAACCCGGACAAGATGACTGTCGAACTCGACAATCCCTACATCCTGATCCACGAAAAGAAGCTGTCGAACCTGCAGGCGATGCTTCCGATCCTCGAAGCCGTTGTTCAGTCGGGCCGTCCCCTGCTGATCATCGCAGAGGACATCGAAGGCGAAGCCCTGGCCACTCTGGTGGTCAACAAGCTGCGCGGCGGCCTCAAGGTTGCTGCCGTCAAGGCTCCGGGCTTCGGCGATCGCCGCAAGGCCATGCTGGGCGACATCGCCACGCTGACCGCCGGTGAGATGATCTCGGAAGACCTCGGCATCAAGCTCGAGAACGTGACGCTCAACATGCTGGGCGAAGCCAAGAAGGTCACGATCGACAAGGACAACACGACCATCGTCGATGGTTCGGGTTCGGCCGAAGAGATCAAGGCCCGCGTCGAGCAGATCCGTGCGCAGATCGAAGTCACCACTTCGGACTACGACCGCGAGAAGCTGCAGGAGCGTCTTGCCAAGCTGGCTGGCGGCGTTGCCGTGATCAAGGTCGGCGGCGCTTCGGAAGTCGAAGTGAAGGAGCGCAAGGACCGCGTCGACGACGCTCTCCACGCTACCCGCGCTGCCGTTGAAGAAGGCATCGTCCCCGGTGGCGGTACCGCGCTGCTCTACGCCACCAAGGCTCTCGAAGGCCTCAAGGGCGAGAACGACGACCAGACCCGCGGTGTGGACATCATCCGCCAGTCGATCATGGCTCCGGTTCGTCAGATCGCGAGCAACGCCGGCTTCGACGGTGCGGTCGTCTCGGGCAACCTGCTGCGTGAAAACGACGAGACCCAGGGCTTCAACGCGGCTACCGACACCTACGAGAACCTCGTGGCTGCCGGCGTCATCGACCCGACCAAGGTCGTTCGCACTGCCCTGCAGGACGCGGCTTCGGTCGCCGGCCTGCTGATCACCACCGAAGCGGCGATCAGCGAAGCCAAGGAAGACAAGCCCGCCATGCCGATGCCCGACATGGGCGGCATGGGCGGCATGGGTGGCATGGGCGGCTTCTAAGCCAGCCCGGCCATCTGCCGAACGAAAACGGGCCGGGAGGAGCGATCCTCCCGGCCCTTTTCTTTGGGGTTCATGGCGGCGAAAAGGTGTGAAGGGTTCCGCTCGCGGCCGTTCCGGGCGGGTCCGGCAACATTTCCCCCAGATGAACGAATCCGTCGCAAAGGCGGCGTAAAACTGCGGCTTTGCGCAACTACTCGCAGCATGCCGGCAATTCATCGCGAATGGCTGGCGGTTCGCCGCCGTTTCCTTCATATTTGCGGAACTGGGACGCTTTAGGCTTCAAGAGATATGACCGGGTCTAGCACATTCATCGCAAGGTGCCTGCGTGGCGCCACTCGTCTGACCGCCGCTGCCGCGATGGCGCTGGCGGCGACGATGCCGCTTGCGCCTGCCCATGCGGGCGATACCGCGACGGTGCAGGATATCGGTGAAGTACGCCAGACGTTCGATTCGCTGTTCGGGACGGAGCTGCGCGGTCCGCCGACGTACTCGACCCAGTTCGAAAAGCAGCTGGCCTCGGTGGCCGAAGCGTCCAAGGGCCGCATCGGCGTTGCGGCGGTGGATCTTGCGACTGGCCGCACCATCGAAGTGCTGGGCGACCAGCGCTTCCCGATGGCCAGCACCAGCAAGATCGCGATTGCCGCCACTTTCCTGGCCGGTGTCGAGAAGGGCAAGTGGAGCCTGACCAGCGAATTCCCGCTGATGGTTCCGGTCGCCTCGGCGCCGTTCTCCACCCCGATCGCGCCGGTTCGGCCCGGCGCCTATCTATCGGCGCGCGATCTCATCGAACAGATGATAACCCGCTCCAACAACTACGCGACCGACGCCCTGCTCAAGGTCGTGGGCGGACCCAAGGCCGTGAACGACTGGGTGCACAATGTCGCGGGGATCGAGGAATGGCACCTCGATCGCGACATCGCCACGCTGGTTCGCGATGACGGCGCGATCGATCCGGCGCAGGTGATCGACAAGCGCGACAGCGCCACGCCGCTGGCGATGGTGAAGCTGCTGAACGGCATCTACGACGGCAAGTGGATGAAAGCGGAAAGCCGCGATGTCATCCTCGGGGCGATGAGCCGTTGCCGCACCGGCCGGCGCCGCATCCCGGCAATGATGCCCGATGGCGTGACCGTTTCGCACAAGACCGGCTCGCTCAACAACACGTCCAGCGACGTCGGCATTATCCAGACGCCCGACGGCCATGCCTTCGCCGTGGCCATCTATGTGACCGGGCAGGGCAGCCGCCCCAACCGCGAGGCGCGCATCGCCCAGATCGCCCGCACCGTCTATGACGGCTACCTGACCGAAAGCTCCAGCTACCGCCGCACTGCCTCGCGCTGAGGAATGCGCCGGCGCAGGCCCGGTCCATCCGGATCTGGCTTTCGCGCGCATTGCGCCCGGGCCGGCAAGACGCTCCGGGCAAAAGGAAAGGCCCGCCGGACCGAAGTCCGACGGGCCTTTGCCGTCACTCCAGACTGAGCGTTCGGGCTCAGTTGGTGTGGTTGTCCATTTCCGCTTCCGCGTCCTTGGCAGCCTGCTCGGCGCTCGATGCGGCGTCGCCCGCTGCGTCGGCAGCATCTGCACCGGCATCCTTGGCGGCATCGGCGGCGTCGTTTGCAGCACCGGCCATCGCATCGCCCGCATCGTCGACAGCGCCGGCGGCGTCGGTTGCCATCGCGCTCATGTCATCGGCAGCGGAGGAGGCTGCGGCCTCGGTCGCGTCCTGGGTCTTTTCAGAGCAGGCGGCGAGCGAGAGGGCCGCAACAGCGGCGGTGGTTGCAATAACGATCTTGCGCATCTTTCAGTAATCCCTCGTTGGCAAGTTGAACCCCGATGGCGAAAGCCACGAAGCAGGCCCGGAATCTTGAACCGGGCCGGTCCCCCATGGATTAGGAGGGGGCACGCGGCGTTTCAAGCACTCGGGGCAAAACGCGCATCGGGCCGGGCGGTTCCCGAGAAAGTTCACGACCTTCATCGACCTGCCTGCTGACGCCCCGCTTCGGCACTGCTAGGGGACTGTCCATGGATCCCAAGCAGCACCTCTATCTCGTCGACGGCTCGGCCTACATTTTCCGCGCCTATCACCGCCTGCCGCCGCTGACGAACCCGGAAGGCACGCCGGTCGGTGCGGTCTACGGCTACACGACGATGCTGTGGAAGCTGGCAGACGATCTCAACAAGGCAGACGGGCCGACGCACCTGGCCGTCATCCTCGACGCCGGAAGCAAGTCGTTCCGCAACGACATCTACGAGGAATACAAGGCCAACCGTCCGCCGCCGCCCGAAGACCTGCGTCCGCAGTTCCCGCTGATCCGCGATGCGACGCGCGCCTTTTCGCTGCCATGCATCGAGGAACAGGGTTTCGAGGCCGACGACCTGATCGCCTCCTATGCCCGCGCCGCGGCCGAGCAGGGCTGGAACGTCACCATCGTCTCCTCGGACAAGGACCTGATGCAGCTGGTCGGTACATGCGAGAAGGGCGGCGGCAAGATCGACATGCTGGACACGATGAAGAACCAGCGCATCGACATCGACGAGGTGGTCGAGAAATTCGGCGTGCCGCCGGAAAAGGTCGGCGATGTTCTGGCGCTGATGGGCGACTCGGTGGACAACGTACCCGGGGTCTATGGCGTCGGCCCCAAGACCGCGACCAAGCTGATCCAGGACTACGGCGATCTCGAAGCGGCGCTGGCTGCTGCGCCCGAGATGAAGAAGTCGAAGCTGCAGGAACGGCTGATCGAACAGGCCGAGCAGGCCCGCCTTTCGAAGGTGCTGGTCACGCTCAAGGAAGACTGCAACCTGCCGATGCCGATCGAGGACTTCAAGCTCGACGCGATCCCGCCCGAGCCTTTGGCAGCATTCCTCTCGACGCATGGTTTCACCAGCCTCCTGAAGCGCCTCAATGGCGGTGCGGGCAGCCCTGAGCGCGCGACCCAGCTCAACCCGGCCAAGCCGGTCACGGCGGGCGCCGGTCCCGCCGAAGGCGCCGCGCGCCAGTCGCCGCCGGAATTTCCCGCGCTCGACTATGCCGCCTACGAATGCGTGCAGACGCTCGAGGCTCTGCAGGCCTGGGTGGACAAGGCAGCCGCGGCGCATCTCGTCGCCGTCGATACCGAGACATCCGCGCTCGATGCCATGCAGGCCGACCTGACCGGCGTCAGCCTGGCGATCGGGCCGAACGAGGCCTGCTACATTCCCCTCGGGCACGGCGGCAGCGACATGTTCGCCGAAAAGCCGCAGCAGGTGCCGCTCGACAAGGCCATCGAGGCGCTCAAGCCGCTTCTGGAAAACGATGCGGTGCTCAAGGTCGGCCAGAACATCAAGTACGACCTCAACGTACTCGCCCGCTACGGCATCGCCGTGGCGCCGGTCGACGATACGATGATCGAGAGCTTCTGCCTCGATGCCGGTCGCTCCATCGACGGGATCGGCGGCGGTCACGGCATGGATGAACTGTCCGAGCGTCACCTCGGCCACAAGCCGATGGCGTTCAAGGACCTGTGCGGCACCGGCAAGAAGGCGATCCCCTTCGGCGAAGTCCCGCTCGACAAGGCGACCCACTATGCGGCCGAAGATGCCGACGTCACCTGGCGGCTGCACACCGTGCTCAGGCCGCGTCTCTCCGAAGAAGGCGGCACCCGCATCTACGAGCGGGTCGATCGCCCGCTGATCCCCGTCGTCGCGCAGATGGAGCGCCACGGGATCAAGGTCGACCGCGAGAAGCTGGCCGGTCTTTCCAGCCAGTTCGCCGAGACGATCGGCGCGCTCGAAGCCGAGATCCACGAGGCCGCAGGGCAGGAATTCACCATCGGCAGCCCCAAGCAGCTGGGCGAAGTACTGTTCGACAAGCTCGGCTACAAGGGCGGCAAGAAGGGCAAGTCGGGGCAGTATTCCACCGACCAGTCGGTGCTCGAGAAGCTCGCCGGCGAAGGTGCGCAGGTCGCGACCAAGGTTCTTGAATGGCGCCAGCTCTCCAAGCTGCGCTCGACTTATACCGAGGCGCTGCAGGCAGCCATCAACCCGAAGACGGGCCGTGTTCATACCAGCTATTCGCTGGTCGGCGCGCAGACCGGCCGCTTGTCCTCGACCGATCCCAACCTGCAGAACATTCCGATCCGCACCGAGATAGGCCGCCAGATCCGCGACTGCTTCGTCGCGGACAGCGGCAATGTCCTGCTCGCGGCCGATTACTCGCAGATCGAGCTGCGGCTGGCAGCGTTCATGGCCGACGTGCCGAGCCTGAAGGAAGCCTTCGCCAATGGCGAGGACATCCACGCGCGCACGGCGCAGGAGATGTTCGGCACGGTCGATCGCGACACGCGCGGCCGGGCCAAGACGATCAACTTCGCGATCCTCTACGGCATTTCGCGCTGGGGCCTTGCGGGCCGTCTCGGCGTCGAGGCGGACGAGGCGCAGGCCATGATCGACCGCTACTTCGAACGCTTCCCCGGCATCCAGCGCTATATCGCCTACACGCTCGAGCAGGTGCGCGAGCGCGGCTATTCGGAGACGCTGTTCGGGCGCAAGACCTGGTTCCCGCGCATCACCTCGAAGAACCAGGCCGAGCGGCAGGGTAGCGAGCGCGCCGCGATCAATGCGCCGATTCAGGGCACATGCGCCGATATCATCAAGCGCGCGATGGTGCGCATGCAGCCCGAACTGGAACAGGCGGGCCTCGGCCACGTGCGCATGCTGCTGCAGGTGCACGACGAACTGGTCTTCGAACTGCCCGAAGCCGATGTTGCGGCGGCCTCGCAAGTCATCGAAAGGGTCATGGCGAGCGCAGCGGGACCGGCAGTCAAGCTGGACGTGCCGCTGGGCGTGGAGATCGGTTCGGGATCGAGCTGGGGCGCGGCGCACTGACCGACCGCATCGCGCCGCGTGAAATTACGCCCTTGATTATGCTGCAATGCGGCATACCCTCGTGCGGATGATCCAGTTCATCGAGCGCAACCTCGTCGCCTTGCCCCTTTGGGCGGAGCAGCCCCTGCTTGCGGTGATTGCCGCTGCCATCGGCATTGCCATGGCACTGGTGATCCACTGGTTCCTCTTCCGCCTCCTGCGCCGGGTCGCCCGGTCGAGCAGCAACGATGCCGACGACATCGTCGTCAAGCGGCTGGCGCGGCCGACTCGTTATGCTTTCGTGGCGCTGGGCATCGTTATGGCCGCGCGCGAGATGCCGGTGCTCGATGCGGTCTGGTCGCGCTTCTCGGGCTTCGTCATGCCGCTGCTGACGGGATGGATCGCGGTTGCGGTACTGCGCGCATTCGTCGAGGCGATGATCCTGCGAAACGACATCTCGGTCGAGGACAACCGCAATGCCCGGCGCAGGCGCACCCGGCTGGCGATCTTCAGCCGCATCGGCACATTCCTGATCGTTTTCCTGACGGTCGCGGGCATGCTCGCCTCGATCCCCGGAGTGCGCGAGATCGGGGTGACGCTGATGGCCTCGGCCGGCCTCGCGGCCCTGGCGGTCGGCGCGGCGGCCCAGCCCGCACTCAAGGCTCTCATCGCCGGATTCCAGATGGCCCTGACCGAGCCGATAGCGATCGACGACGTGGTGATCATCGACGGCGAGTGGGGCCGGATCGAGGATATCCGCACGACCTACGTGATCGTGCGCGTCTGGGACGACCGCCGGCTGGTGGTGCCGTCCAACCGTTTTCTCGAGGATACTTTCCAGAACTGGACCAAGACCAGTTCCGAACTGCTCGGCACGGTCATGATCTACCTCGACCATGGGGCCGAGATCGCGCCGATCCGCGCCGAATATTCCCGGCAAATCGCCGCGCATCGGCTCTGGGACAAGCGCTCGCAGGTGCTGCAGGTCACGGATTGCGACAACGAGGCTATCGAGGTGCGCCTGTTGATGAGCGCAAAGGACGGACCCACGCTGTTCGACTTGCGCTGCGAAATCCGCGAATCGATGCTCGACTGGATTCGCCGCGAAATGCCGCAGGCCCTGGTTCGCCGCCGCACCCTGCCGGTCGCCCCGGTGGAGCTTGCCGCCGGCCCGTCGATGGCCGAGGCCATGGCCGGTGAGGGCAGGGGTTCGCTACCTTAGGGGGCTTGCTGCCTTAGGGGCTGGCCGGCGCCGCACCTGCCAGGATTTGCGAGCGAACGCGCGGAGAGCCCGGATAGGCAGACGCCAGTTGGGTAGCTGGCCTGGCCCTGGCCCCAAGGAAAAAGCCCGGCCTGCACAGACCGGGCTTTCCCTGAGCTTCGAGCCGGGAACGATTAGTCCCCGTGCTTCCGGTCCCTTGTCGATTCCACCATGCCGGGGGTGATGAAGCCGATGGGGGCCACTTCCATCGCGCGCTTCTTCAACTCGCCCTTCATGCGGCCATACTCGTTCTCCATTTCCTCTGTCACTGTCGCGCGGCTGTCTTCCAGGGCTTCCTCGAAGTCAGCCATGCTTACCGACAGGACGTCGGCGCCGCCCTTGCGGATTGCAATGAGGCCCGCGCGGCGCACCACGTCTTCCAGGTCTGCGCCGGTGAAGCGCTCGGTCCGTTCGGCGATGTCTGCCAGCGAGACGTCTTCGGCCAGCGGCATCTTCGAGGTATGGATCCCCAGGATGTGCTCGCGTCCGGCCATGTCAGGTGTGCCGACATAGACCAGCTCGTCGAAGCGGCCAGGGCGCAGCAGCGCCGGGTCGACAAGCGTCGGGCGGTTGGTTGCGCCGATCAGGACGACCGACTGCAGTTCCTCCATCCCGTCCATCTCGGCCAGGATCGTGTTGACCACGCGGGCGGTGACCTGCGGTTCGCCGAAACCGCCGCCTGAACCGCGGGCGGGTACGAGGCTGTCGATCTCGTCGATGAAGATGACGCAGGGGGCAACCTGGCGGGCACGGGCGAAGAGTCGGGCGATCTGCTGCTCGCTTTCGCCGTACCATTTGGACAGCAGGTCCGAGGACTTGATCGAGATGAAGTTCGCCTCGGCTTCCTTGGCGACGGCCTTGGCCAGCAGCGTCTTGCCGGTGCCCGGCGGGCCGTAGAGCAGGAAGCCCTTGGCCGGACGGATGCCCAGCTTGTGGAACGCCTCGGGGTTCTTAAGCGGCAGTTCGATGCCTTCCTTGAGCTTGAGCTGCGCCTCGTCGAGCCCGCCGATATCGGCCCAGCCGATATTGGGCACCTGCACCATGACTTCGCGCATTGCCGAAGGCTGGAT
>Ga0098035_1000126_pt1 | contig 42664 bp, 49 predicted proteins | sample 3_EtaG_FD_75046 | JGI IMG/M metagenome (GOLD analysis project Ga0098035, IMG submission 75046) | Marine viral communities from the Subarctic Pacific Ocean - 3_ETSP_OMZ_AT15126 metaG | ecosystem: Environmental > Aquatic > Marine > Oceanic | place: Pacific Ocean | collected 2015-01-07
AAGGCCTGCTACGAAGGCTTCCTTGTTGCCGCCGTGGCCTAGGAACCGCTCGTCAAAGCCTCCGAAGTCGGCAGCGCGCACAAGCGGGAAGCCTTCAGGCATCGGCTCGGGGGTACGCTCGACGACAACCCCGCGATTAAGCCTGTAGCGCCTGGCATAGCCAGACCACTCATTGCCTTGGGTCTGCAGGTTCCGGATCATGTTCCCGTAGTCCGCGCGCGGCGGGACCTCGTCCCAGCGGGTGTCCTCGAGCCACATCTCCGGCGTCTTGCGGATGGTGACGAGGACGGGGCTCAGCGGCGCGTGCTCCGCAGCCAGCAGGTGCTCGACCGTGTGTAGGTCCCAGAGGAAATCGCTGTCGACGAACCAGAGCAGCTCGCCTTTGGCCATGGCAGCAGCTGCATTCCGCGCGTGGTTGCGGTGGGGCAGCGGGGAGTCGGTACGCGGCGTCTGGACAAAACTGAGCGGGTAGCTAGTGGCCGGCACCTCGAAGCGCCCAGGGCCGTCGATCGCGACGACAACCTCGAAATCCCGGCTGGTTTGCATGTCAAAGCACAGCAGCGTACGTCGCAATAGCGGGAACGCGGGCGCGTGTGCGGGAATGCAAATTGAGAGCTTCGGAGCCACGAGGGCAATGTACACATTTCAACTACCTGGGGCTACGAAAACCCCTTGACGCCCCGCCGGCCCCCGATAGGGTTGGATGCAGCAACGGAGGAGAGGCTGATGATCAACGAACGACGAGTCGTGACGCGAGGGCTCTTGGGAGGAATCCCCTCCGAACTTCGCGTTCGTAGTTTGGTGTCTTGGGGCCTTCCCACGGACAACGCCCCGGGCGTGCCCACCGACCACGGAGCCCAAATCGAGTATCTCGCGGATACCCTCGGGCGGCTAATGGCCGCGCTAGACGCCAAATTCGTCTTCACTGACGACGAATTGCTCCGGATCGCGGGTCTGGAATGATCACGTACCACTTCCTCTTCACGTCCGATCGCGCCGCGCTCGAGGGCCACGACCCCGACCTGGACATCAAGGCCACGGGCAATGTGCTCCTACTCGCGACCAAGGGGGAACTGCCCGAGGACGAGTGGGAGCAAGCCGTCGCGCAGGCCAAGCGCCAGGTCCGGGACGCGTTGTCCGAGCAGGCGCGGGCACTGCGCGACGCGGCGAACAAGTTCCTGCTCGAGAACGATCCGCTAGGCGCAGGGGAGAAGACGGAATGAGCGAACGTGAAACCCACCCCACGCGGGGGATGTTGGAACTCAGCCGAGTTGCGCGGGGAGGTGCCTGCGGAGCCCGACCAGATCGACCTCGAGCGCGAAGCGGCCGAGGAAGCGTTCATAGGCCGAGTACAGTCGCGAGCCCAGGAGGTTTTGGACATCCTCGGCAAGAAGGCCCGAGCCGAAGCCGCTCGCGCAGCCGAACTGCTGGTAGAGCAGACGCGCAGCGGGTCCCGCTTCTGGCGGGAATCCCTCCGGGAACGGGTACCTCCGATCGAGGAAGACGAGCGCTAGAAACACCAACGGCGCCCCGAAGGGCGCCGTAAGTGCCGCAAGTGCGGGTCGCGCGGGGCCAAAGCCCCGCTGAGGTCGGGTCTAGACCTCGGGGGTGATGTTGATCACGCTGAAGTAGCCAGGGCGGCTGGTGTGCTGGCCATGCCGCGACTGGACGCCGACCTTGGTGCAGGCGGTCTCCGGGTCAGTCCACTCCTGGATGAGGTGCATGTCCACGAAGGGCAGCTGCATCTGGCCGGGCTTGTCGTCACGCTTCAGGCCGACCAGGACCTGGTTCGCCGGCATCCCCAGCGGCAGGCGGTAGATGGTCGCGCCCGTCGAGTTGATGTTGCCGAAGATGCCCGTACCCGCAACCGGGTCGAAGGGCGTCAGGCCCGGCATCGCCGTGGCGACCGAGAACTCCTGGAGCTCCGAGAAGCGCCGTCCGGTACGCACGTCCACGATGCCGAAGTTCGGCTCGCGCTCGCGGTTGTCCGCGTTGGTGAAGATGTTCGCCGCGGCGTTCACCCATGCAACGCTGAACAGCGTCTCCTTCCAGCGCTTCGGGTCGAGGTCGACGTAGGCCGAGCCGGCGGGCGGGTCAGCGACCCAGGTCACGTTGCCGGCACCGGCGTTCGCGATCATCAGCGCGATGGCCTCAGCCTGCCACTCACGACGAATCTGCTTGATCGCAATGGACCGCAGACGGTCGATAAGCGGGATGTTGAACTGGCTCATCGCATCCTGCTGAGCAGTCAGCGACGCGTCGCTCCAGAGCCGCTTGCAGACCGCCGTGATGGTGGTCAGCGCGTTCTCGTAGCCGACACGCTTGCCGGTCTCGCACTCCGAGGGGCAGTCCGAGTAGTCCGGATCGATGCCGTCCGCCAGGTTCGAGCCGGCCTCGTAGAAGCCGCTGTTGCTCGCGTCGAGCTGCGTCTCGGTCTCGGTCAGCACGAACGCCGTCGGACCCTGCATCACGCGCATGGTCACGACGTCGAACAGGATCGTCTGCTCGTAGGCGTCGAGCACGGTGTCCACGATCTGAGTCGTGAAGGTCGCGATGTCCGCCGCGACCACCTGCTCGGCGGCGCTCATCGACTCCTTGGCGTAGTCGACGATCTCCTGCCAGCCGGGGAAGATCCGGTTGCGGTTGTGCCAGTTCTCCCGGATGTGCTGCGTCATCTGCTCGGCGACGCACGAGAGGAAACGACGCTTGTTGTCGTCCTTGACGGAGTCGATGCGCTGGATGCCGTCCCACTTGGCCTCAATCGCCTGGACCTTACGCCAGGTGCGACCGTGCTTGTTGGAAGGGTCGAGGCAGTGTTCGATTGCAGCACCCATCAGTTGGCTCCTTCCGCCGCAGTCTTCGGGGGCGTGCGGCCCCGGTTCATCATGGCCTTGAAGCCGTCGCTGAGCGCACTCTCCGACGCCGAGACCGGCGTGGGCAGGCGATCGGTGTCGGTGCCGGCGTCCATCGGACTGACCTTCGCCTCACCAGTCGGCTTCTCCGCAGCGCGCGAGCACACCGCTCGGATGCGCGTGGCGTGCGGGGCCACCTGCTCGACCGAGACGATGAGCCCCTGCGTGACCAGGTCGGTCAGGCTCTCCAGGACGAGCTCCTGGTGGTCACCTTCGGAAGCGGTCTTCGCGGCTTCCGCGATCTGGGCGCCGAGCTTCTCGGCATCGCGATCGGCCTGAAGCTGCTCGAGCGCCTTCTGCGTCTCGGCGTGCGCCTGACGGTCGGCCTCGGCCGCAGCCTTGAGGCCTGCAATCTCAGCCGCGGCGTCCTTGTCCTCGGCGGCAGCCGCAGCCTCGGCTGCGACCTGGGCCTTCGCCTTGAGGTCGGCGTTGATGGCGGTGCTCGCCTCGAGCGCCTTGGCCACGTTCCCGTTGGCTTCGGTGAGTTCCGCCGCCTTGGTCTCTGCCGCTTCGACGGCCTTGGCACTCGACTCGCGGACCTCCGCGAGCGAGGCTTCGAGCTCGTCGATCTTCTTCTGGAGGTCCATCTTGGGCTCCTGGTGGTTGGTGTCCGCCTCTTGGGCCGACGTAGGATCTTTGAGAATGTCAGCAAGGCCTGCGAGTGCCTCGCGCACCTGGATCGACTCGGTAGCCGGACCCTCGACGAAGGTGTCGAAGCTGGGCATCCGGACCAAGTCGTACGGGCTGAGCGCGTTGAACGACAACTGCCGGTTGAGCGCAATCTGCTCACCAGCGTGCGCCTTGTTGGCCTCGTAGAAGGGGCTCTTTCGATCGATGGTGTGCTGCTCTTGCTGCACAAAGCCGTTCAGGCTCACCCCGATCGGGACGCCAATCTGGCGGAGAACATCGATGTTGTGGCCTGAGGGGGTGTTGGTCAGCGCAAAGGTCCCGGAGACCTCCACCACACCACGGCGGGGGTGGACCATCTCGACCGTCTGCAGCATCACCGGCAGCTTGAAGCTCGGGCCGTCGAGGACGCTGGCGTGACCCTCCTCGCCCGGCGCGACATTGCCCTCCGCGATAGCGACTCGAAGAGACTCATTCGCCGAGACGACATCGTCAGCGGGGTAGAGGGTTCGGTTGCCTGAAACCACACCACCGACCATCAGATCGGCCTCGAAGGTCCCGATGTATAGCTTCGGGTCCAGACCCGCGTCTTCGGCAGATCGGAAGCTCTCTAGTGCAGCAATGGGCGCGTTGAGCACAGCCATGCGTTGAAATTACTTCGCTAGGGCTTGGGAATCAAAGGAGAGCGAGCGTGTGCGTAAAGTAGACACAAGGGGGTCAAGTGCCCTTGAGAGCCGCCTTATACGCCGTCGCGAGAGTGCTTTCGCGGGTGCCTTCGGCGATCGGGAGAGTACGAAGCGCATCGTCGAGCTCCACGAAAGTCGTGCGACGCGATACCTCACGAGCATTGCTGAAGGTGAAGACCTGGCCGGATCGGGACCAATCGAGACGTAGCAAACCACGGCTCTCCTGCCCGCGAACGAAGACTACGACCTGGCTGTCGAGCACTTCCTCAATCCACCAGAAGAAGCCCGTAACGGTGTCCGTGTCGTGGTCAAAACGCCGACGCTCGATACCAATGGTCGGCAGGAAGGCATCGAGTTGCTGCCTCATCGACGACGCGAAATCCCCGAAGGTCTCGCCCTGCTCCAGGTCGAGCGCTTCGTGGGCGGGGATGTGGTCATCGTTGACGAAGAGGAGGACAGCATCCTGACTGGCTTGGGTCTTGTCGGTCTTGAGCAGCGCTTTGGCATGAGCATCAAGATGCGCCTTCGCACGCTCTTTGGTGCCCGCGGGGAAGCCTCCAAAGTCAGTCTGGTTGAACCGCGCGAGGGCGTTGCGCAGCCTCGGGACATCAACCGTGGTGTTCGACGTCGGGCTCGTCGCCGTGTTGATGTGGTGCGGCAGCTTCGACTTGCTGCGCTGGAAGTCTCCGCCCTCGGAGAACGCCGCCGCGAAGGCTGCAGCGGGTAGATCGCGCCGCTGCGCAGCGGTCGGGTTGTCGATGGCTTCAGTCGCGCCGTGGCTCATTGTCTCTGGCACCTAGAAGTCCTCCTCGAAGGTGTAGGTCTGCTGCATCATCGGCGTGGGCTTGCACTCGGTGCCGCCTGCCAGGTTCTTGTCCTGACCTTCGTATCCGATGTGCTGCATGTTGCCGACGTTGGTCACGCGGACCATCAGGAGCTCCATCGGATCGGCAGCTGTCTGCACCACCGCGCTGGTAGAGCCGATGTCGACAGCGCGATCGCCGTCCCAAACCAACGCCGCGCGCCTGCCGTCCATCTCGAGGCGCCGCAGGATGTCGACGACGTGCCCCCAGGTCTTCGGAGAGCCTCCGCCACCGAAGAACCAGGAATCCCCAGGGCTGCGCCAGGACGTGAGAGGTGAACCTGTGACCTCATCGGCTTCCAGGGGTGCGCGGAGCATCCGGTACCTGGCTTGGAACTGCCGCCTTGGAGAATGGTTGCGCGTGGCGTAGCGCACGCCATTAGTGCCGGTGGCGAGGCTGGAGCCGCTGGACTCATTACGCGACCAGCCCCAATCGAACATCGGGCCGGACATGTCGTGAGCGTAGCCGAGGACGAAGCGCCCGACGCGCTGGAATTGCTCGTCGTCGTCGCGATGGTTGACGCCGTAGATTGTGATCTTGATGTACCGGTAGGCCGTGTCGAGGACGGAATGCCGTGGTCCGAGCTCGACAGCAAATCGGTCGCTGAAGATGTCGAAATTAACGCCGGAGCTGAACCCGTCAGCACCAGGATCGCCGTCGAGCGTCAGCTTCCCCTCGTCGTTATCCAGGATCTTGTAGATCTTGCGGTTGCTGGCGTCGCTGCCGCCGGTGTCGATCAGCATCAGGTAGTACCAGGGCCCCGTCTCCTGGCTCCGGAATTGATGCGCGCGCCACGGGCCGTTTGCCGTAACGGTGTTGATGCAGACCAACTGCCTACCAGACACAGTGGACGTGAACAACGCGGCGTCGTTCGACCACATGTGCGTCATCCGGTCCGCAGAACCCGAGAGCGGATCGTTAGGCGTGCTGTAGAGAACATCGACCCTGGGAGCACCCCAGGAGTCGGTGTCGTTCATCTGGATACGCATCGTGTTCCAGTTGCGCCCGAACACCGCGAGGCCGGTGGGCTTGTACTGGAGGTTGCTACCGCCATCGATCAGGATCTCAATGTCGTCGGACAACCCGGCTACGTCCTCGGAGGACCGCCACTCCTGCGCGACAGGACCGTCGAGCAGATTGTCTTGGCCGTAGTCGTATCCGACCTCGAAGTCGTAGTTGCCCGTCAGCTGCGTCTCGCCTCGCCACGTGCCGATCGCCCCCCGGGACACCCACTGCGAAGGCACCGCCGTGGCCTGGCTCGTTCGCATGTTGTTGAACACGCCAGAGTCGTTCAGTCCAAAAGCGGTATGGGGATCGTCGAAGAGGATGACGTAATTGTTCTCGTCGACGTACGTCTCATCGAAGGTCTCCAAGGGGATGATGCCCGAGGTCGTGGTGCTGGCCGGAGCCTTGTCCACGCGGGAGAGGTAGACGCCTTTCCACCAGGAGACAGCCGTGTTGGAAGCAATGTGCCCCCACTGAAGCATGTCGCCATTCGTACCGCCTGCTTGGTAGACCGTCGCCCCCTCGTCCACCACGGCCGTGTACTCAACCGTCAAATCCGGATCGGTGGAGTAGGTGAGTTCACGGATGTAGACCGATGTCGTACCAGCAGAACCTTCTTCGTGAAGGGAGGCCACGACCTCGAGCCACTCCCCCGTCGTAAAGGTGTCGTCGGCCAGTGTCGCGCCCCCGACGAAGTCGAGCACGCGAACGTCGACGTCGGCTCCAGACACGTCAAAGCGGATAACGATGCCGTGCTCGTTGACGCTGTCGTTAAGCACCAACCGAAGGGCCACATCGTTGGTAGTCAGACTTCCGCCAGAGACGGGCTTGATGAAGAAGCGAACCACGCCGCTGATGGAGCTGTTGAAGACGCCTAGCTCATCTACGCCCTCGGGGTTGGGAAGGCCGGTATCGTTGTAGTAGAGGGTCTGAGCCGCCGTCGATATCTCCATATAGCCCGCATTGACGCCGTCCGTCGAAGCGTCAGAGAGCGTAGAGGTTCCGCCTGTAGTGGTAAGCGTGTACATCCCTCCGGCCCACGGGAGGTCATACGGATCCCAAGTGAAGTTGTAGAGCCTCCCCGAGCTATTGCCGCTGAAAGGCCAGACGGTATTTTCGCCGTAGCCAAGGCGCTCCTGCAGCGGCTGCCAGTGGCTCAGTCGGTAGCACATCAACGTGGACTGCTGGATGACCGGGTTGGTCGACCCCGTCTCACGCATGTTGCAGGAGAAAATCCACGTCTCCCCGCGGTGCGTGATGGCCTCGATGCCACCCCCAAACCCCTGGTAGACAGCCTCCGGGATGGTCGCACCCAAGTCGCCAGCGCCCGCATCAAGCTCGACGCCGTGCATCGGAAACACGCTCGTCAGGTCACTCGAGAACGGCGGGAACCAAACAGCACTGGTAACGTCGAGATTCGGATCCCGAATCGCCATCGTGCGGTTCAACATCCAGTCCGTCTTCTCGTTCAGCGTGCCCGCGTCGTACTGGTGCATTTGGTGATAGATCTGAGGCCAACCGTCAGGGCGTACCATAATTGCAAAGTGGTACCCGGCTGTCTCGCTGGACTCGACAATCCCAATGCCGCCTTCCCAGCTCTCGCCGTCCAACGAGGCAAAAGTCGCATCTGCTGTCGCAGGACGGGCTGGAGGTGCAGCCGTGTCCACATTCGGATACGCAAAGGTGCACATCAGCGTGCCGTTGCGGGCCTTGGCGATGCTCAACGACGTGTTGACCACCGTGACCTCGGTGCCGTCATTGGTCACGGTTCCCGCAATGACAACCGCCGTCTTGGACCAGGTCACGCCCCGGTCGTCACTGACGATGCTGTAGGCGGCCTGGCGCGTCGCGAAGGCCAAGACAATACGCCCGTTGTCCAGGATCTCGGCCGCACAGCACGAGAACGCTGTGCCGTCAGCACCCCCTTCATGCTCGATGGTCAGGTCTGGCGTAGAGCCGTAGCAGATCAGCTCCCCGCGCTTCTCCCACGTGGCCCCGCTGTCCTGGCTGACATGCACGTAGATTTGCCTGTAGGCGTCGAGCACGGTGTCGTACTCCTCCGTGACCACGTGCATCAGCACGATCTCTTCGGTGTCCGGGAACTGCACCGCATCCACGCCCATGAACTGAGACGGGATCACGTAGTTACGCTCCGGGACCGTCAGCTGCGTAACAGCCCATGTCCCATCTGTGGACCACGTGCCCTGGTACGTATCCCCAGCGTCACCCACCGGCAACGTCACCTGGTGCAGAGGCTTCTCGGTGATGGCAATCCACCACACGAGCAGCTTCCCATTAGCCAGTGAAAGCGCCTTCGGCCGGACTTGGTACAGCACCAAGTCCCGAATCAGAACGTCAGGCCTACGCCCTACCACCGCGCAGGATTGCCGGAACTGCAGCCCTTCAGTCGTGTCGTCCGCCATCCACCCGTAGCGCATGTGGTCAACAGGCCCAGAACGTGAGACATGGACCAGCCCCTCAGCGTGGCTATCAGGCTCCCCACTCAGCGTCAGGCGGATATCGCCCCCAGGCAACGACCCAGAACTCGGCGCCGTAGGCTGCCGAATCGAGCGCCCCGCCTCCTCGCGCTCACCGCTCGAGTTGGTGACCGAAACGATGTGGTCACCGTCAATCTCGATATCGGGGATGATCAGGAATCGCGTGTTGTTGGACGCCATCTAGTTACGGCCTCTGACTGACTTGGCTCCCGGCACCGTACCACGCGCTGCTGCTTGGCGGAGTGGGCTGCCAGGCGACTGCATAGCGACAATGATGGTGCTAACGATGAACTGACGCAGCGCGTCAATCGCGCCAATGCCGGTTGAAGGCACCGTCACGGTCACCTCCCCGCTGCCCCCGCCGCCGAAGACGCTCTGCGGATCGTCGCCGTTGTTGAGCCGTCCGAGGTTCCCTGCGCCGCCGATGTTCCCCATAGCGCCCCGATTGAGCACACCCTCACCACTCTGCAACGTGGCCACAACGTCGTCGCGCTGCAGCGTCGAGCGTACCGCCGACCCCAGGTCTGGCAGCACCAGACCACCCGTCGCAAAACCCTGGGCACCAGCCGCACTCAACGCCGAGGCCAAACCGCTATTGCCTCGGCCTCCGCCGATACGCCCGCCCTTGTGGAGGAAAAACTCCGACAAACCACCGGTTGCAGCGGCGAGGCCAGCTCTAGCAGGGTCCTCACGAACTTTTTTGAGTCTATCTACAACGCGATTCCCGCCGCCGAAGAGCAGGTCAATAGCGGCCTGCTTCTTCTCATCACTGATGCCAGGGTCGAAGGCCTGCAGGATGGCGTCGACGATGTTCTTGAAGAACTTCTCTAGTTTATTCGCGATCGCGATCGGAAGGCCGACGAGGATGGCCTCCACAGCTTTGGAGATGAACTCGCCGACAGCCTGGAGCGCGTTACCTCCCGTGAATGCTCGACCGATAGCCGCTGCGATGTTGGGCAACAGCTCCCCGATCGCGGCGAAGAGCCGGGGCACCCCTCCCACTATCGCTCGAATGAACCCCTCGGCCACACCGGGGATAGCTGCGATCGACGCCTTGATGATCGCGGGGACGGTCTCCGAGATGGCGTCTTCCAGAAGGTTCGGCGCCTCCTCGATGAGCCCGGCAAGGAGGTCGAAAAGGCTGTCCGTTAGCCCCTGGGTGATCGGCCCAATAGCATCCAAGAGCTTCGCTGCGATGAGCGGTATCGCGCGTACAAAGGCCGTGATCAGTTTGGGGATCGCAGCGATGATCTCCCTAGTCACCCGCGGGAACGCCTTGATGAATCCATCGACGAGGGTCTCGACGATCTCAGGCAGGTTGTCGACGATTTGCAGGATGCCGTTGAGGATGGCCTCCACGATCGGCGCCAGGTTGCGCGCGATGGCGTCCACGATGACCGGCAACGAATCAATAAACGCCTGGACCAAAGTCCCGACGAGCTCGTCGATGCGGTCACCGATGACGTCGAGCACGTCCGAGATGGCCTGCGCCGCCAACTGGACGATGGCCGGCGCCTTCTCGATGACCAGGTCGAAGAACTTGTCCAGCAGTCCCGGCAGTACCTCGAGCACCTTCTCGGCGAACTCGACGGCCTGATTGGCCGTGCGGTCGAGCACAGCACCTGCGGACTGCTTCTTCTGCTCGCGCGTAATCTCGCGCTCCTGCGCTAGGAACTCCGCGCGCTCCTCCGAGATAGCCGTGGCCTCAGCGCCCTCGGCGATCAGGTCCCGGATACGCTCGTTGTGCTCCTTCTTCCGGGCGGTACGCTCCTCCTCGACCACGCTGCCGAGGAGAGACGGATCAAGAAGCGCTTCGACGGCACCCCCGAAGGACCCCAGCAGCGTCTGCAGCGGCGTCGAGATGGCCTGCTCGAGCGGGTCGATGACCGCCTCGCGGAACAAATCGATCGCAGCCTCGAACCCGTCGACCACCGCATCGGCGAACTTCTCGCCAGCCTCGATCGCGCCGAAGACCAGCTTCGTAACGGCGTCCTCGAAAGCGGTGTTGATCCGACGCCGGAAGGTCTCGCCGAAACCCTTGTCGATTGCTTCCGGAACAATGCCAAACGCCTTTTGAACCTGCTTGGTCAGCCGATCCCCGAAGGTCTCAGTAGCCAAGCCTAGAGCCTGCTTTAGGGGTACCCCCGCGTCCCGGAACGTTTCTTCCAAGAACTGCTCTAGAGTCTGCCCATCCTCGCCCCCGCCCTCCAGCAACGACTTAAGAAACCCGGCCGGTGCGGCGAAGGCCTTCTGCAGGATATTTCCTGCGCCCTCGGCCAAACTCTTCGCCTTCTGGGGGCCCAGGAGGGATTCCGTAAATGCTTCCGAGTCCTCCTTCAGGGTGCCCAGGATCTCGGAGAATGAGGTGGCTCGAATACCCGCCTCAAAGAGGGCTGCATCCGCCTTCTCAGTGGCTGTCGCGAAATCATCCATCGCGTCGCCGACGAGAATGATCGACTCCCGGTCCTCAAAAAGCTCCTCGGGGATGTCCGGTGCGATGCCTCTGGCCTCAGCTCCAGCCCCCGGGATGCCTTCTCCACGCTCCAGAGCACGTCCTGTTGCTCGGAGCTCCGTCTGGAGAAACAGGTCCCGCATTTCACGAGAGAGGTCTAGTCGCTCACGATCAATCTCTAGCAGCTCTTTTCGGAGGCCGACCAACGTCACGTTGTTGGTCACATCGGTCATCCCGGCGCGGGCTAGCCGAGATTCTGATGCGATGGTTCTGGCTAGCGTGCGACGCTGATCCTTAAGTGCCTCCTGCTTCCTAACCTGCTGGCTCGCAATACGCTCTTCTTGCTTGAACTGCTTCTCCAGTAGCGCCGTCTCGGCAGCCGTGACAGCGCGCCCCTCCTTCTTAGCCTTGGCACCAACTGCCGCCCGTTCGACCTCCAGCTCTTTGCGCTGCTCCGCAAACCCTAGAAGTTCGTTCTCTAGCCCCCGGGCCTCCTCGGCAGCTGCTAGACGGATATTCTGGAGCTTAAACTCCAGCTGGGCCTCTTCTGTGCGTGCCTTCTCCTCCAGAAGCTCCCTCTCAACAGCGAGCAGGCTCTCCGTCGCCTCCTGCTCTCTATCGAGCAATCTCTCGGCTCTACGCCCAGCCTTAATCCGAAGAGCATCCTGCTTCTCCATCTCTCTGGTCTTGGCGAGGTCGTCCTCCAGGCGTCGCGCTGACGCCACCTGCTGGTCTTGAATCTCCGAAAGCCTGGCGGCGGCAGCGTCTCGAGCAACCTTCAGATCCTTGGCGGTCTTCGCCGCCCTGGCCTGCTCCTCTTTACCCGCCAACTGCAGGGCACGAACATCGTCAAGGTGTGCCTCGGTCAGAGCCTTCTGCTTGAGTCTCCTCTCCTCCAAGACCTCTAGCCGGGCCTTCCCCTGCCGAGCCAACTGGACGCCGGTACTAATGCGATCTTCCCTGCGAACCTGGATTTCCCGAAGAAGCGCGACCTGCTCTCTGAGGGCCTTGGCCTCATCGGCAGTCTCCTTCTCCAACTCGGGGTCTCGAACAGCGCGTCGTTTAAGTGCCTCCAGTTCAGACTCGACACGCCCCGCCTGAGCCACCAGTGCGTCTACCTCTAGAGTCAAAGCAGCACGACTGGCATCAAGGCCTGCCGACAGCGCCTTAGCCGCCCCATCAGCGGTCAGGGTTGCGAGCCTCTTTACCTCGGCGTTGACCCTCTTGATGTCCTCTTTCTTGGGCCCCGTAATGATGACGCCGGCCTGAGACAGCGCCGAACGGGTCTCCGACTTCTGCTCCTCCGCAGACCCAAAGCCCAGCTTCTTCGCCTCGGCGTCTGCCTTGGCCTTGGCGGCAGCACTGCGCCTCTCCGCCCTCTTCGTCCTGCGCTGGGCTGCTCGCGCCTCGGCTTCATTGAGGGCGTCGAGGATCGTCCCGACAATCAGGGCGCCGAAGAAGGCGACCGACGCCAGCAGGGAGGGCGACCGGAAGATCTGGGCCATAGCGGCTTTGACCTTCGCCGCCCCCGTGGCAAAGCCGCTAGCGAAGGCATCCCCAGCACGCTGGCCGGCAAAAAGGGCCGCAAGCCGTACCTTCCTCATCTCTTTGATGAACAGCAGGCTGAACGACTTCAGCTTGCCGCCCAAGAAAAAGGTTGTAAGCCCCCCAAAGAAGATCAGGAGCCCCTTGGCGTGGTCGGCCAAGAAGCCACCGACAGCCAGCGAGAAATCCACGAAGGCGCCTGTGATTCGAGTAATGGCCCCCTGGTTTTTCTCCAGGATCTCCCCCGTACGCTCTAGTGCCTTGATTAGGCGGGGGAACACCTTAGTGCCAGCATTTATCAGCACGGCCTGCAGTTTCGACTTCAGGAGCTTCGCAGTCGTGTCGAAGGTCTTCGAGATCTTCTTGTACGCCTTGTCGGTGGACCCTGTGGCCTTCTCCACAAAGGAGATGCTCTGCCGGAAGTCGTCTAGGCCCCCTGCTCCCAGCACGACGGCGCCAACCATTGCACGTACATTCGGGAACAGCTTGGCAAACGCGTCGGCAGAGCCTCCCGTTACCTGATTGACCTCTGCCAGGATGCCGGCCAGGCCCTTCGCACGAAGGGCCGTTTCCCCGAAGTCGACCCCCAGCTCCTGAAACTGCGTCTGCACATCCTTCGAGGGCTTGAGTAGCCCGAGGATGAGCCTTCGCAGCTGCGTCACAGCCTCGTCGGTCGACAGCCCCGCCTTGGTTAGCGAGATGGTGGCACCGAGAAGTTCGTCGATGCCTACCCCTGCTCTAGAGGCGACTGTCGCCACTCGGCCAATCGATCCAGCCAGCTCCGGGAAAACCGTTCGCCCTTTGGCGACAGTTTTGAACAGCTTGTCCGAGACCTCGGTCGCGGTTATCCCGGTATCCTTGTAGGCGTTGAGGATGGTCGTAAACGCCCCGACCGCCTGCTCGGTACTACTGAGACCAGCCACCGCCGCGCGCTGCGCCTGCTCGAGCACCGCAAACGCGCCTGCTGCACCCTCCACCTGGGGGATGCCGGCCGATATGGTCTGGTACAGGCCTTGGGTGAGATCGATAATCTCTTTCGGGCTCGCCTTCGCGAGCGCGTCGAGTTGCGATCGGTACCGCTCGATCGATACGGCAGAACTGTCGAGCAACGTCTCGACGTTCGCTAGTGCTTTTTCGAAGTCAGAGGCGAACTTGATGACGACGGCGCCCGCAGTGGCACCCGCCAAAAACTGCAACGCCGTACGGAAGTCCAGAGCTGCCTTACGCGCCTTCCCAAGTGGATTGACCAGCAGCTTGACGTCCTTCGCGCGCTGCCTGGTCGCCGCGCCTGCCTTCTTACTGGCCGCAGTACCCTTCTTGGTCGCCTTGGTGGCCTTGGCCTGTGCGCTGGCCACCTGCTTCAGAGCAGCCGCTTGGCCTTTGGTGGCCTTCGTTACGACATTGATCCCTTGGTCGGCGAGGCGCTTTGTAGCAACGGTGGCCTTCTGGGCCCCCTCGGCCATGTCCTGGCCAAGCTTCCCTGCTTGCGTACCTGCGCGAACCATCGCCTTCGAGAGCAGATCCATCTGCTTCTCGACGCGCTTGTACTCCTTCGAGTCCTTGCCAAACTCACTGGCAACCTTCTCCGCTGCCTTCTCTAGCCCTTTGAATGCTTGCTGTGCGGACTCCAGCCGCTTCCCGACCGCCTTGAAGATGCTGTCCGACCTGCGCTGATACTGCTCGAGCCTCTTCTGCGCAGCCCCAACGGTGCGGTTGACGCCCTTCTCGAACTGCTCGAACCGCTTGGTCGCAGCGGCCAGAGCCTTCTGCAGAGGATCGGAGGACCCTTCGAGAATGATTCCAAGGCGTTCTTCAGCCATGCCCGCAGCCTACCAGAAGGCCGCATCCACGCCGAGAGGCACGGTTTACCGCTAGACACCCTCAACTACCGCCCTTAAGGTGTTTGAAACGAACACCTGGAGCATCCCGATGGCCAAGGACCCCTTCAAAGCCCTGCGCCCCACCGAAGAGAAGGTCGCGGTCGGCGGCGATACGCTCCTGCTCCGTACTGCCACGCTCGACCAGGAGCAGGCCATCATGGAGGCCATCTCCGAGCTCGACCTCGGTGCGCTCTTCGGCCCGCTCTCCGAGATGCTCTCGAGCGACAACGAGACCAACACGGCAGCGATCCTGCGTCGCATGGGCTCACTCGGGCCGCAGCTCTGGGCCGCGGCACAGAAGGTGCTCGGGCGCCAGCTTGCTCCCGCGCTCCGGGATGCCTGCATCGCAGTGCTGCACACGCAGACCAACGCGACGCTGCTACTCAAAGCCGCCAAGATCAACGACGACGGAGTCTTCGACGTCGATGGCGTCTACAACTGCCCCCAACTCAAGGCGTTCGTCAGGCAGAACCTGACGCTGTTGCAGGCGACCGAAATCCTACACAAGGCCTGGACGCTCAATAGCTACTCCGCTGCCGTGGGAAAATTGGTGCCCCTGCTCCAGGAGATGCCGGAAGCACCCCTGGAGCCGGGGGCGACGACGCAGCAAGCCGTCTCCTAGACCCGGCCACCCTCGTCGCCCTGCTCGCCCAGCGGTACGGCATCTCGCCGCTGCGCTACCTCACCACCCGTACGCGCTCACAATTCCTGCTCGACGTAGGCGCCTGGCAGACCACCTTCCTGGCGCCGATGCACGTCGTAGCCAAAGCCCTCGGCAGCGGGAAGCCGGCAGCGGGACAAGCAGGTCAGCAAGCCCCTGGGAAGAACAGCATCCGCTCGAGCCTACCGTCCTGGCACCGCAAGGCCGGTCAGGCCGGCAAGCTCTGGGATATCGATAACGACCTCTTGGCCGAGCAGCTACTGACGAAGCAGCTGCCGATGACGGGCAACGAGGACGCTGTGCTGGGGGAGAATAACCGCCTGTCGAACACGGCCCTAGCAGAGGCCACAACAGGCGATGAAGTGGTCTTTAACCTTCGCTAGAAAAGCGAACGCCCCGACCGAAGCCGAGGCGTTCCGAGATGCGCAGTGCGAGCCTGCTAGCAGGCCGTGGAAGCAGCAGCCGGCGGCGCGTAGATGTAGCCGAGCGGGACTTCCGGGCTACCGCCGAAGTCGCCCTGGTTGTCGTCGAGGGCGTTGAACTCGACCGGCGTGTTGATGACCGCAGCGTCACCCCCGATGCTCACCGCGCCCGATCCCGAGGTTTTCCAAAACACGACGACCATCACGAAGTCATCCTGGCAGCGGATGCGCTCGAGCACCAGCCGGCCGTTCTGCCCCTCCGCCGTGCAGTCGGCGGCAGGGTAGATGTAGTTCGACGTGGTCGTCGGCAGCTGACCCAGCGCCAGGCGCAGGTTGTTGCGGTGGAGCTCTTCCATCTGCCCGGTGAAAGACATCCCGACCTGCGCGGGGCTGATGAAGTCGACCGTGCGCGGGAACAGCGTCGAGAGGTGCTCGACATCCTCGCGGCTGATCTCGAGCACGCCTTCCTGGATGGAGCCCAGGAGGAAACACGTCGCGAGGAGGAGCGGGTCCTCGATGAAGGTGACCTTGCTCCAAAAGCCAAGAAAAAAGTTATCCGAGGAAATCGTGCCCTGGTTGGTCAAACTCACGCGTCGCCTCCAATCCTAGGGCCGTAAGGCCAAGAGGGTTGTAGTTTAACGACGCAGGCTCCCGCCTTGCAACGCGGACAGAGGGATTAGGCCCCGGGTGCGTAAAATAGACACAAAGGGGGCGGGGCTCGTTCCGGGGGCCAAGGCGGGTGCAACCGCCTTGAACTCCGACATCAATCTACCACATTCAGCCGTAGTACGGGGTCTGCCTGAAGTCGAGGCTGTTCCAGAATCTCAGCGTCAAGCTGACCCTCCACATCTCGCCTTCAGTTCCTGCTGGCGTGCGGCTGTCCGACTCCCCGAGCATGCCGTCGATCGACCTAAGCCAGACGGTGTCGTCCGTGGCGACAGGCGCGATGGGGTCCAGATTGAAGTCGAGCACCCGGACGCAGGCCTTCAGGCTGCCCGATGCCTCGGTGCCGGAGAACACGTCCTCGATGAAGTCGGCGATGTCGTTGGCTCGGTTGCCGAAGGGGTCGCCATCCGGATCGTCAGGGGATCCAATACGAGAGTAGACATCGACCTGGAGAACCGATGAGCCCTTTCGACCGGCTTTTGATTGCAGCCAAGTGGTCGTGACAAAGGCGCGATTCGGGGTAGTGGCGGGAGAGCCCGCTTCGTCAGGGTCGCCCCATCGCCAGTCGGGGTAGACGTTGTAGGTCTCACCATCGACCGTGATGGTGGGGTCACCAATCGTAAACTGCACGCTGCGGTTGATGTTGTTCGACTGCCGCTGGGCTGAGAGGGCCATATCGAAACTCTACTAGATTTCCTGGCGCGGGGCTGCAAGAGCCGTAGATTCCACTTGCCTTCATCTCGCACGCCGATAGGGTAGTAAGCAGCAACGGAGGAAATATTGAGACTACGCGTCGCTGAGGTCTTCAACAGCATCCAGGGCGAGAGCACCTTCGCCGGTCGGCGCAGTGCCTTCGTTCGCTTGACGGGTTGTGACCTGCGCTGCGCCTGGTGCGACTCGACCTACACCTTCACCGGCGGTGAGTGGCGCTCGGTCGACTCGCTGCTCGAGCAGGTCGCGGCGTTCGGAACCGACCTGGTCTGCGTCACAGGTGGTGAGCCTCTCCTGCAGAAGAACGTCCACCCGCTGATGGCGGGTCTGCTCGACCTCGGGCTGACGGTCACTCTCGAAACGGGTGGCCATCGCGACCTGACGACCGTCGATCCGCGCGTGCACCGAATCGTCGACTTGAAGCCCCCAGGGTCGGGCGAGGTCGCGAGCAACCGGTGGGAAAACATGGCGCTGCTCGGCGACCTCGATGAAGTGAAGTGCGTACTCGTCGGCCGGGCCGATTACGAATGGGCGTGCGCCCGAGTGGCGAAGCACGCGCTCGGAACGCGGGTGGGCGCCGTACACTTCAGCCCGGCCCACGGAAGCCTGGCTGCCGATGAGTTGGCGGCCTGGATGATCGCCGACCGGGTGCCTGCGAGGTTGCAGTTGCAGATCCATAAATACGTGTGGGGAATCGATGCTCAAGGCGTGTGACACCGTTGTGCTGCTGAGCGGGGGGTTGGATTCGGCCACCGTGCTCGCAATGGCACTTGCTGATAAGAAGCGCGTAGTTGCGCTCTCGTTCCACTACGGCCAGCGCCACGAGCACGAGCTTGCTGCGGCGACGGCGCTCGCGGACGCAGCGGGTGTGGAGCACATCGTCTGCGACATCGATCTGCGCACGTTCGGCGGCTCAGCCCTCACTGACGCAGATCTCGAAGTCCCCCACGGCCGAACCGTCGACGAGATAGCTAGAGGTATCCCCATTACCTACGTGCCGGCGCGCAACACCATCTTCTTGTCGTTCGCGCTCGCGCTCGCCGAGGTGAGAGGTGCCGCCGAGATCCACATCGGCGTAAACGCCATCGATTACTCGGGCTACCCCGATTGCCGTCCCGAGTACATCGAGGCCTACCAGCAGATGGCGAACCTCGCCACTCGGAAGGGCGTGGAGGGGCGGCAGCGATTGACCATCCACACCCCGCTCATTGCCCTGACGAAGGGCGAGATTGTCCGCCGCGGGCTCGAGCTCGGCGTGGACTACGGCCAAACCTGCACGTGCTACGACCCATCGCCGGACGGTGCGGCGTGCGGCGAATGCGACGCTTGCCGGCTCCGACTGAAGGGCTTCGCGGAGAACGGCCTGCGGGATCCCGCTCTATACCGCACGGAGGCGCGGACACCCGCATGAACTACTCCGTCAAGGAGATCTACTACACCCTCCAGGGCGAGGGACTGCACGCTGGTCGCCCGGCGGTCTTCCTGCGTTTCACCAGCTGCAATCTGTGGAGCGGGCGAGACCAGGACAGACAGACAGAAGGGGCCCCGGCGGGTGCTCCGCGTGGTGCGACACCGACTTCGTCGGCACTGATGGACCGGGAGGAGAGCACGGCGGCTGCTCTGCAGTACTGCCTGGCGCATCCGCAATGTCGGCTGAGCCTTCAAACGCACAAGCTTGTGGGGATTCGGTGATGGCTGAGCAGATGGACGTCTTCAAGGTGTTTACGTTCGAGGCGGCGCACCGGCTGCCGAATGTCCCGGCTGACCACAAGTGCGGGCGCCTGCACGGTCACTCCTTCCACGCCGAGGTGCATGTTCGCGGTGGCGTCGGGCGGGAGACAGGTTGGGTCGTAGACTTCGCTGACATCAAGAAGGCCTTCAAGCCCCTGTACGAGCAACTCGATCACAACTACCTGAACGAGATCGAGGGGCTGTCGAACCCCACGAGCGAGAACCTGGCGGCGTGGATCTGGCGCCATCTCGAGCCGACGCTTCCCGGCCTCCGCAAGGTCGTGGTGCGCGAAACCTGTACTTGCGGCTGCGTCTACCGAGGAGAGGGAGTTTGACCATGGACGACGTCCAGAACCACAGCGACGAGCGCGGAATCCCTCTCGACCAGGTCGGGGTGACCGACCTCCGATACCCGATCGTCGTCCTCGACCGCCAGAACGAGAAGCAGCACACCGTTGCGCGGCTGACGATGTCCGTGGACCTGCCGCACCACTTCAAGGGCACCCACATGAGCCGCTTCGTCGAGGTGCTCAACGAGCACCGAGGCGAGGTCACCATGAAAACGCTCCCGGTCGTTCTTCACCAGCTGAAGGAGCGCCTGGAGGCGGAGACCGCTCGGGTAGAGGTTAGCTTCCCGTACTTCCTCGAACGTGAGGCGCCTGCGTCCGGTGCAAAGGGACTGATGGACTACGAGTGCTGGTTCCACGGTGAGTCGAACGGCGCGAAGGACGACTTCGTACTTGGCGTTCGGGTGCCAGTGACCAGTCTATGCCCCTGTAGCAAGGCGATCAGCGACTACGGCGCTCACAACCAGCGCGGCTACATCACGATCGAGATTCGCAGCGTGCCTGATGACGCAGGTCATCCGACCCTGGTCTGGATCGAGGAGCTCGTCCAGGTCGCCGAGGAAAGCGCGTCGGCTCCTGTGTACTCGCTCTTGAAGCGAGACGACGAGCGGCATGTGACCATGCAGGCCTACGACAACCCCGTCTTCGTCGAGGACATGGTCCGGAACGTGGCAGCGACACTGAAGGGCGATGAACGCGTCACGTGGTTCCGCGTCCACGCTGTTAACCACGAGAGCATTCACAACCACGGCGCTTTCGCGGAGATCAAGTGGGAGAGACCCGGAGGCGCCGAAGCATGAGAATCGTCGTCATCACATCATGTACGGGCGAGAAGGCGGTCGATCACGTCGCGGAACGGGAAGCTGAGGTGGGCGACGTAATGATGCCCGCGGAGGATCTCTACACCGGGCAGCAGCACGTTCGCCTGATGCGCGGGGTGAAGGCGTTCCGGGAAGCGCATCCGACCAATGGGTCGGGGCCGGCCCTATGATCTTCTACCTGGGCTCCCACCAGCCGCACTGGCTGGGCTTCTCGCATATCCCTCTCTGCGTCTCGCGACGCACGCTGATGAAGCGAAAGTCCTTCCCTAGAGCAGCCCGCCCCTGGCTGCTAGATAGCGGGGGCTTCACGGAGGTCACGCAATTCGGCGGCTGGACCTGCACGGCAGAACAATACGTCGAGGACGTACGCCGCTTCTCCGAGGGCTCGGAGAAGCTCTCCTTTGCAGCCCAGCAGGATTGGATGTGCGAGCCGATTGCGCTGGAAGCGACCGGCAAGACCGTCCAGGAGCATCAGAAGCTGACGGTCGACAATTTCCTGAACCTAAAGTCCCTAGCCCCAGAACTGCCCTTCTTCCCCGTGCTGCAGGGCTGGGTGCTCGACGACTACCTACGGCACATGGAGATGTTCGACCAAGCAGGAGTCGATCTCTACGCCGAGCCTTTAGTGGGGGTGGGTAGCGTCTGCAGACGTCAGCACACCGACGAGATTGCGGCTATCTTCGAACGGCTGCAGGGCCTTCGGATGCACGGCTTCGGGGTAAAGGTGAAGGGCCTCGAGAAGGCTGGGCAGCACCTGGCTTCTGCCGACTCCCTGGCTTGGTCATATGCGGGCAGACGTGACCCGCCTCTCCCGGGGTGCACAACGCACAAGAACTGCGCGAACTGCTGGAAGTACGCACGCAAGTGGTACCAAGAAAAGATACGGCACCAAGTCGAAACGCCAGGGCTGGAAATGGACCTCCCCGACTACCACTACCTCGAGAGGGAGGTATTTCGATCGGAGGACCCAGATGTAGATCGAGAACTGCTTCTGCGGCTCTTCTAGCGAACCGTCATGATGTTCACGGGCCCACCGTCGGTCCACGGCTCGAGCCTCGCCATGCCGTCGAGCGTCTCGGTAGGCAGATTATACGTCGCCCCGATTTCGGCCAGGAGCACTTCATCGGTCTCGAGCAGTGTCCCGAGCACTTGGTAGACCGCAAGAGTGCTGCGCACGAGATCGCCTCGATCAGGCTTGCTCTTGAGCAGACCAATCCCGATGGGGATTGCCGTTCGAGGAAGGATACAGCGAATCATAGGGGTCATTTTAGCCCCTGCTTGACCCTCTTCGCCAGAGCGCGCGTAAGCGCTGCCTGCTCGGCCTTGGCTTGCGCGATCGCAGGGCGAATGAAGAAATAGGGTTTCGTGCCGGGATGTTGAACTTTCCGGAATTTCACGTTCACGCCCAACTTCGCCCAGAAGAACGCCAGCATCGGAGCATTCTTCGCCTCAATCGGGTGTGCGCGGGTTCCAAACTCGAGGATGTCGAGCAGCGTGCGGGAACTCGCCCCACGAGGCACGGGCTTATTCGCCCTAGGATCGACGTTGACGATTCCGATGAGGGACGTAGCCCGCGTACCTGGGAGAGGTACGACCTTCCAGCCTCTAGGCAGATCAGTGCCGGGCGTGGTATCGCGCAGCCGTTGAACGGTGCGCTCCGCAATCGCTTGAAGACCGTCGTCGAGATCGTTCTTGAGGTCTTCGCCGATCTGGGTCAGCTGCCGGCGCACCAGCGACATGTCGCGCGAAAACTTGACGGTGAGAGCCATTAGGGTCCGACCGGACCAGCCTCACGGGCATACCGGACACGCATCCACGCCACGCCAGGGCCTTGGGGCAGCCGGACCTCGAGAATCTCGAACGCCTGCAGGCCATAGACGGCGTCCGTGTATTCCACGCGATCTGTGGTGAGAATCTCGTACGCGTCCACGCCGCCTGCTGCGGGTACATCGGGGATCATGATGACCCGCTCACCTTCCTTGAGGCGCGTCGCGTTCGGGTTGGCCTCGGAGTCCGCCCAGTCGGATTGCGTGAAGACCACCGCGAAGAGGTCGTCGAGCCCGGCTACGGTCGACCACGTCCCGGGGATGCCGCGCATAGGGTTGCCGGCTACGTCGAGCTGCCTGCGGAGGATGCTGACCGTGATCGGATCGGTCGTAGAAGTAACGGCCTCGTTCGTGACCTCCGCGAGGACGCGAACCCCGGCGCGCGTGATTTCGTGGACATAATTTATCCCCGAAATCCCGAACCAAGGCTCCAAACCGGTCAACGTTTCGGCCACCACTACACCTCCAGACTTAGTCTAGCGTGAGCCCTCGCTGAGCAGCCAGCCCCTCCAAGTACGCCTTCCACTGCTTCCCGACCTCCGGCCATGAAGTGTGCGCGATGGACGGGGGTCCGGCCTCCTGCAGTCGGTGACGTAGATCGGCATCGTCGATCACCCGACAGACGCCCTCGAACAAGTCGTCGTGCTCGACGAACCAGGCGTTCTCGTCGTGCGTCGCAAACGCCTCCGGTCCCCCGCAACGTGTGGATACCAGCGCCGACCCACAAGATATGGCCTGGTGAGGAACCATGCCCCAGCCCTGATAGTCGGAAGGTTCGACACAAATCGCCGCACCACGCATGACCTCAGCGACCTTGTCCGCGCTGAGCCAGCCCCAATGCTTGTCGACTACCTTCGGAGCGGGCTTGGTCTCCCCGAACACCTCGAGACTCACCTTCTTGCCGTAGGTCTTCTTGAGCCGCTCGTAGAGTGCTTCGAGTCGTTCGCTTCCGCGGCGAGGGGTACAGGGCCTCCACATGGCGATGATGCGCAGAGGGTCGTCGGCCTTGGGCTCTGGATAGAACTTCCTCGTGTCGATGCCGATCGGAATCCACGGCATCGGCTCGACTTCGTGGTCCTCGACTACGGCGTCGACCACCCACGGGCTGTTGGCCACGCGGTTCGGGACAGCCAGGTACCTGTCGGCGACGGCCTTGGTGATGTTCGCCTCGCCGTCGGTATTACGGAAGCGTGACTCGCAATCCTGCATAAAGCTGACAGGAATCAGGTCGTCGCGATCGGGGAGGAAGGATCCCGACCACCAGTTCGTCCGGACAACCACAGATCCCGGCTTGAAGGGGTAGTCCTTCCACTGGTTGCTCTCGACCTTCCGAGGTGAAAACGGCATTTTGATCGAGTGTTTATGGTGCACCGCGTGCATCAACTGCGCGTTCACGCCCAGAGCGCAGAGATCCTCGACGAGCCTGCAGAGAACGATTACACCCCCCCAGTCGCCGATATCGATGGCGCAAAACACCACCGGCAGACCTTCAGGCTCGAAGTCGAGGTCGAGGTAGTCCGGCGCGTAGGCCAGCCACTCCGAAGGCGCGGGTGCAGGTTCCGGATCCCAAACGAAGACGTCATCTGCGACCACCACGCCATTTCCATCGGGATTGTGCGCAACAACCGTCCGCCCTTTCGCCGTACTCAGCCTCGGGTACTTCGGCTTCCTCGCACCAAGCACCTTGTTGACCGACCAATACGTCGCGCCCCCCGCCAAGCGCCGGCCCTGACCCTTCTGCTGGGCGAAGGGGAGAAGGCCGTTGTCGAGCGCGACGGCGTACTCGGCACCTGTTGCCAAGAGCGCTGCGTCGAGCCGCTGGAGCACATCATCCGGGTAACGACACACCCCCATTCTCGTGAAAGTCGTGCTCGAGGTTTCGGGCAACGACTCTAGGGGCTCTAGATCAAGAGCAGCCGAGGTTCGGCGTCGAAACAGCACAGGCTTCCCCCTACGCGCGAAGAGCATTTCGTCCCCATCCGCACCATCCGCGTCGACTCGACTGTACTTCGCAGCAGGGCCGTAATCCCGACCTGAAGCCAGGTCAGACCGGATCCAGTTACCCTCGTCAGAGCCTTTGAGGACGCGCTTATAGAGATGCTGAGGCATAGGAACACCCTACCGAGTGCTCATTTCAACTACTAGGGGCTGTTGCGACTGTTCCGGAGCAGGGGGAGGTATCCCCTGTACTCCGCTCGCCACCTGTCCGCGGCCTCTCGGTGACGAAGACCAGCGCCCGTACGAACCTTCACGCCCAGCGGGGAGGTGACTTCCTGCAGCGCGCCGCGACCGGTGCTCAAAACGTTGTGCAACTGGAATTGCGCGTAGGCCCAATACGGCTGCTCATGGGCGTCCGCGACATCGGCCACGGCTGCGTAGCGAGCCGTCGAGTACAGGAAGTACACCGTAGTGCCCGCTGTCGCAGGCGTCGGCATCAAGTAGACCGTACCTGGCTTCAAGATGCGCGAGGAGCCCTGGAACCACTTCCGCAGGTAGGTCTGGTAACGGAAGTACGAGGCCTCGAGTGCGGGGCCGGTGGCGTAGGTGAAGCCGAGCTCGTCGGTGTCCCCGAGCAGTCCCTCAATCTCGGGCTGCAATCCCCCGATCCACCAGGACTGGTCGCCGCAGATCTGCGGCCAGTACGCCTCGCGCACAACGTAGGCGCCTGCAGGGAGGACGCTGTAGACCTGCTGGTCGGCAACTGTGACGAACGAGCCGAAGGCCAGGAGAGGCCACTGCCTGTTGACCGCGTTAAGGGCGTCTTCCAGGCAGTCGGTCAGTAGGTCGTCAGAGATGAGGGCCGTGTCCGCCTGATGCCCTACGGCTCGACGGAGCTTGGCCTGCTGCGCTGCAAGGTTCCCGACCGGCATAGGCGCAGTCTAGCGGTTATCAGCGGCGAACAACACGCCGACGCGTTAGCGACGAACAACGTGCCTACTCGTGACCTGGTCTGCTCGCCCCACAGTGCCTGTGAACACGCTAGCGGCGCCTGATGATCTTCTTGCGCGTCACCTGGTCCATCTCGGTGCGCTGCTTCTCCTGCTTGTCACGCAGGGCGAGGATGTCCATCGCGAAGAGCCGAACATTCGTCCGCGGATCGATATCCTCGATGAAGGTCGTGATCGCATCCGCAGTCGGGCAGAAGCGCAGGAAGTTCATGGCCTGCACCTCGGTGTGCAGAATCGGCGCACCGTCAGGGGAGACGGCCCCCTTCTCACGCCACTTGTTGGCCGGGTAGGTCTTCTCGGTGGTCGGCTCCTTGTAGTCGATCAGCTCAGCGCGCTTCGCAGGCACGAGAGGAGCCCATTGTCGGTGCCGATGACCCACATAGAAGCCGGGGAGCTCCGTCGCATCTCGACCGCGGGCAGGGCCTGGTGGGCCGACAACTCTCGACGCCCAAGACTTCGCCATCGGGGGCGTCGCCTGAAAGGGCTTCACCCGAACCGTGGCATACCCGGGCCCATGAGGTTGCTGGTAGGTGTTGTCTGCCAGCGTGAAGTTGATCAACTGGATCTGGTCTTCGACCGAGATGGGCTTCTTGACACGGACAACCTCGACATCAGGCTTCCCCGTGGGCACCGCTACCGGCGTTACGCCCGCCTCGTCGTAGGCAACGGTCTCCTGCGCCTCTGTTTCCTCTGAGGCCGAAGGCTTCTTGGGGGGTGCTTTACGCGGCATCTATCCTCCTTAGAGGCAAGGTAATCGTATCAAACACCTGTTGCAACCCAAGGTGTTTGAAATGCACACTCGGGGGGTGGCTCGGACCCCCCACTTCAACGTCTACCTCAACGACGCTCTTGTTGCGCGCATCGACGCGCTTGCTCAGAGCACGGACAGATCGCGATCGAAAACGATGGTCTGGCTAGCGCGGGTAGGGTTGACATTAGACAGCGTCCCTGTCGAATGGGGTGTGGACGAAGCAGGAAAGCAGACTCCAACTAAAACACCCATAGGCGTCTCCTCCTGCAGCAACGGCAAGAAGGCACTGTTCATAGCGCCCGCTGAAATGCAGGTTCTGGTAGACAACTTCCGCCACGACAACAATTTCGAGTCGTTCAGCGAGGCGCTCCGTATCCTGATGTCCGCCGCACTACATAGAATCGAAAATGGTAGCTGTGCCTACTGCCGAGGAGTCGAGCTTTGAGGCCCGAGGACATCAACACCAAGACCTTCGTGGGCACTCGGGTCAAGAGCCTGCACGCCTTCCGCAAAGGCCATGTCGACCTGGGACGCATCGCCGCCAAGCACACCGCGACCATCATGTGGCTGCTCGACAGCACCGCAGGACCTGGAGGCTCGAGCGTCGATGTCGATCCTGAGTACCAGGCTTTTCGGGAGTGGTTCGCCAAGAACGTGTCGGGCACGGTGCTAGGCGCCTTGACCACGGTGCTTGGCTCGCTGGAGCTCAACCTCAAAGGCGCTGTGCGTCTCGATCGCCAGCCCGAAGTTCAAGAGCAGTCCTTCGACACCGCGGCCTCCCGCCTCCGCTACCTCTGCCGAGAGATTGCAGGTCTCCAAAAGGCCTGGGGGCAGCTCTTCGAGGACGAGATTTCAGACTGCGAGTCCGACATGGTCACAGCCCTCGCAGTCGACATGTCAGACCCGCAGCAGCGCGTCGAGGGCCTGCGACTGCTCGGAGAACTGGAGACCTGGTACATCTACGCACAGCAGGGCATGCGCCTCTTCCGCAACGACGCTGACGCGCGCGCACGCTTCGATGAAGTCCTCGAGCGCCTCCTCGCCGAAGAGGAAGTCAACAAGGCACGCACCGAAGCCGTCGCCGCGGGCGCAGAAGGCTCCGAAGAGGAACGCGCGGAGGCTCGCGTGAGCCTGCTGCTCCAGAAGAAAGCCGTGGAGGCCGAGATTTGCGAGTTCCAAGAAGCATTGGCCGAGCGGCGGCGGGAACTGGAGGGCACGCTGGCCAAGCTGTCCCGGCTTGGTTCAGGCGCCTCCGAGCACCCAAGTCCGTCACCTGCAAACAGTGCGGCCTCGGCCTGACAGCCACTCCGGACGGGCTTACCCGCTACGGTTGCGAGGAAAATGACTGCCCCTACGACGAACCTCACTGGTAGACGCTGCCGCCCGATCGGGGACTGGATCGCGGTGCAGCCGCTACTCGAGGCCGAGGGCGCCATAGCGCAGCCCTTCAAGCGCGGCATTAAGTACCGCCGAGGTCGAGTCCTACGCCTGGGGAAATATGCTCGAGGTGTCGAGGAGGGCCAGATCGTGCTCTACGAAGCGCACTCCGCGCACTCGGGGCAGACGGAGCCCCTGCGCGCAGAGTGGTTCGGCGGGAACGAGGGGGCGTGGGCCTTCCTGGTCAGAGCTCCTCGGAAAGCAGCACCGTCCTCGGAGATTCTAGACCAAGCCCACGACCGCATAACGGCCGAAGTCGAGGGGATGCAGCGCTACTGGGGCGAGACGATCGAGGAGAACATCCCCGACGATCAGAAGCAGTTGATGCTCCTCAAGAAGAACAAACTGTTGGAGATCGACCATCGGAGGCGATTCATGCGCCGCTCGAGGCGCCTAGGCCACACCGACGACAACGCCGTTCGGCAGGGCATCTTCGCTGTCGAGGACGACTGCTCGCCTGAGGTCGACTGCTTCTACAAAGACGGCAACCCCTAAAATCTACAAAGGCAGCCAGCCCTCGCTACACCTTGCTATAGAGTAGCCAAAGGTAGCCTACCGTATACCCGCTGAAGTCCTCCGCAGAGCGTGCCTTAACTACAGGATCAGATCCTGACGTATCGATGTAGAATTCGAGGACGTCATCCACGTCACCCGTGCCCTGCGAAACACTCGCGGTCGCGAAGTAGATCCGATTGAACCCCGTCATCCGGTAGGCCATGTACCAGACCTCATCAAAGTCGGCACGGTTCGTCGGGCTATACGTCTTCGTCGTAGTGTTGGGCCCCACACCAAAGTCGGTGTAGAGCCGGCCATACAACGTCTTTGAGTCAGGAGCAGTAATGCCCACCGACTGCTCCGTAGTGGTGAACCCAAGCCAGAACGGCAAATCTGTCAACTGCGAGCCATTGGCAGCGGGATATCCGACGGTGTCCATCTGCGGCACATTGCCGTTGGACACGCCTACATCTTCGGTAGAGGCTGTACCAAGATCGCTGTTGAGGGGCACGTCGCTAGCGCCAGTGCCGGTGTCGGCCAAGGAAGCTGAGCCCAGGTCGCTGTTGAGCGGCACTTCTCCAGAAGCTGTGCCTGTATCTTTGGTAGCCGCCGTCCCTAGACCCAAATTAGTACGGGATGTCGAGATGCTATCGACGTCTGAGAGGTTGTTGGCAGCGAGCAGATCCCCTCCGCCCGCTACCGTCGCCCCAACAAGGGTTGCACCTACCCGCTTCAAAAACTGACCGTCAGCCACAGCCCCGATGGGGAGAAGGGTTGCTCCGGACTCCTTGATCGATGCTGCGGGGGCTACCAGCGCGGGAGTAGCCTCATCCTTGAGGGTCGCCAGCCCCCCAGGCTGCTGGGTAGGCGTAACCTCGACCAGCCACCTCCCAGCACCTGCTACATCCGTTGGCTTGATGACGGTCGTTCCGTCGTCCGAGGCCGTGGATGACGAGTCCCAAGTGAACACGTCTGTGAGCGCCACGATGTAGACGATGTTGCCGTCGACAAGCCCTGTCGAGGACAGCGCCCGGAGAGTTGCGGCCGTCGCAGTGCTGAGAATGCCCGACAGCCCGAGCCGGGACAGCCTCGCGATATCGTCGGCTATCTGGAAACGTGACCCCATCCGCGCCACAATAGCACCGCATGGCGACCTTCACCTACCTGCTGCAGATCGACTTCGACGGCGAAGTCCGAGGCTACTCCCACACAACTCCGCAGCTGGTCGATGGCATCGCCTTCGGCTCAGGGCTAATGGACCTGTCCCTACCAGCACGCACTGCGCCCTTGTTTGGATTTGGCGGCGCAGGCGGGGATTTGGGCTTCGCGCTCAACCTCAACCAGACCGACGTCTTTGACCTCCAGCAAAAAGGTGTACGGCTACAACGCAGCGGAGTGCGCTGCTGGGCATGGCTCGAGGGCCAAACCCTCGACGAGGCTGTCGAGATATTCCGCGGCGAGATGCGCTCGCCCACCTTCGACTTCGCCGCCGGAACCATGAGCGCGCGTGCAGGCGCACCTGCTTTCGTCTCGGATGTCCCCTTCCCGCCCACACGCATCGGCGATGACGGTCGCTTCGCAGCCTTCGCCAACATCCCCGACGGGAGCCTGCGCCTGGCAGTCCCCGTTATCTACGGCACCGTCACAGGCTCACCGTTGATTCCGCTGGAACCCGATCCGGGATTCCCAGGCACGGCCGTCTTTGTCGTCGCAGGCCACAACCTCGTCGAGCAAACCATCACCGTCGCTGCTGGGGGTGTTACGGGAGGCGGCTATGCCGTCCAAAACGATGGTGTGGATAGCCTGGGACAGCGCTACGCCTACATCAACGTCACAGGAAACCCTGGCGGGGATTACGACCTCGACCTCTACGCCGTCTCGGTCGAGGGCAAGCCTGCGCCCGATGGGGGTGCGATCGAGCTCCTCGGGGACGTCCTCATCGACATGTGGCTCTCCTTCGGACGCGGGGAGTTCTTCGACCTCGACCGCAAGCGCGTCTACTCCTCACAGCCTCTGCTCAACCGCTATAGGGTCGGAGCGCTCTTCAACACGCGCACCGAAGGCCAGACGCTCATCGATCTGCTGAACACGCGCTTCGCACAGCAATACCCCGTGATCTTCGGCCCGCAGAACGGGCAATTCGGCTGGGACGCTGTCTTCATACCCCCCGCCACCGAGCCACCTGTGCTCACCATCATCTACGACCAGAACGTGCACCAGCGCGGTGCTTTCGGCCGCAGCGATGCAGGCCAGGTCCGTAACCGCTTCGAGGTCCAGTACGCCCAGGACTACTACGAGGCGAGCTCGCTGAGCACTCGTAGGCTCGACGAAACCAACGACGGCGTCTGTCGCGGCTCGGTCAGCCGCTGGGGGCAGTCGCCCGTCCACTCCTGGGTCGCCGCCGACGTACCCGACGACGGCACTGCATACTTGCTAGCCGAGGACGAGGCACGCCGGCTGTCCAAGGTGCGCTGGCAGGTGTCCTACGGCCTCGCGGACCCCCTGATCCTGCAATTGCCATTGCTAGGCGTGGTTGTGGTCACCGACCAGTGGATCGACGAGGACGGAACGAAGCGAACGCTGTGGGTCGAGAAGAAGTTCCTGATCGAAGGCCTGGTCCCGGAACTATCCGGCCGCGTCGGGCTGCAACTGGTCGAGCTCTAGCGGCAGGGATCGAACAGCCCGCGAAAGCGATGCGCCGGTATCTCGACCCGCTTTCGGCTCAACCACTGCCACACCTCTTTAGGACGCGTGAAGGAGGGTCGAACCACGCGGACAACAACGACAGTAAAGGTCGGCTCCGGCTCCCCCTTCGTGCGGATATAGCCGTTCGGCAGGTGCCTACCTTCTCGGGTGTAGATATCCTCAACTCGAACCTTCGTGTTCGTCTGGTCGAAGCGATAGGTCTTCCCGAGAATCGGCAACTCGTCAGACAAGGAAATCCCCATTGGGGAGCTCGCGCACGGTCATCCCTTGCGCATCCTCGTCGCGCGTTTCGATGTCGAAGTCAGGCACGATCAGCTTCGACTGGTTGGACATCTTGAAGCGGCCCTTCATACCCGGCCAGCCGACCGCGATCCGGCCCTTCTTTCGGTCCCTGACAAACGCGAACGCCTCCTCCTGGAAGACGAAGTCGCGCCCGACCAGCTTGGTCCGGGTCTCGGAGATGTAGATGTAGACGTCCCAGATTTTCGCACCGCCTACGATCCGACCACACACCAGGTACTCCCCCGGCTTGGTCGTGGAATTAACGGACTCCCGCGCATGCTGCGCCTGCTTGTTGAGTTTCGCGCGGCGGCGGGGATCGGTCTGGCGGGCGTGCTCAGGCACTACGCAGCCTCCTGAACCCAACGATATGCTTGGTTACCACTCCTCCAGACCTTTCCCGGAATGGGCTCCCTACGCCAGCCGAAATCCTGCATATACTCTGCAGCGTGGCCTTGAGGGCAAATCCAATGCTCCCAACGCTGAATCCACGTTGTGCCCGCTCTACGCAACCCCGTAGCAGCCTTTCCATTGGAGTAACTGCTCCTCCTCACACCATCCTCGTCCTCGAAATACGGGTACTTCTTCCGTGTCGTTTTTTCCCAGCCGGAGCACTTGTACACGTGCCCAGTATGGCCCTGACCTTCATCAGAGTAGGTCACCAGCACCGGCCAGCGGGTCCGATCAATCAACACCCGCATCTGTCGGCGCAGTGGTTTGGAGATGTGGTTTAGTTGCCGTTCGATCCTAGGTACTGCGACCATCCTCGAAAGTGACAGCACCCCCTGCGGAATCTCGGGACACACGGATTTAGCCGCGCCTGGGGCCGGGGGTTGCCAAACAAAAGCAGCCACAGCCCCGTGCTCTTCAAACACCGCAAAGGAGTAGGTGCAAGCGTTTCCGATCCCGCCATAGCCGTGATGCAGCGCGAAAATCAGGTGAAGCCCGCTCGCAGGCGTCGCGCGCAGGTCATACTTCGGTGGAATCACCAGTGCACCGACAGCGCGTGCTGCGCTTGGGCGCCTAGCTTCGCGCGGCGGCGGGGATCGGTCTGGCGGGCTGTTTCAGGCATCTAGTGCTTGGTCTCCGCAGGCTTGGCGCGGGCAAAGAACTCCGTGCGGATGTTCTCCGAGGCGCTGGCCGGATCCTTACAGACCTCCTCCAGCCCGCCATACCACCGGAACAAGGGCTTCCCGTGGTTGATGATGTCGACCATGACGTCTTGGCCGTTGGTTCCTATATTCCAATCGTCGTGAGGCACGCCCGACCGGACCACCAACGCCTCACCGAGTATATTTAGAGCCCTCGCCCCGTCGCCGTTCACAGTGCACCAGCCTTCGCCAAAGCAATCAACTCGTCCATCGGCATCGTCATCTCTCGCTGGTGCTTGTCGTACTGCGCACGCATCGTCTTCGCCGCATCTTGAGGCACATGCGCGGCCTTCTTGAGGTTCATGTGGCAGTACCAACCGTCGACTTCGACCACCAGCAGGTCCTTGTTGCTCGCAGCCGAGAACTTCTCGCAGGGGATGCCCGACAAGTGAATCAGGATCGCTGCTAGCTCGTCGAGCGCTTGCTTAGGCGTCTTGTTCATCCGGCAGCCTCGTAGAATTTAGCCAACGACACCTTCTTGACGTATCTCTGGTACCGACAGGGACAGGTCTCGAACTCGCCCATGCTGTGGTTGTGACAGTAGTCGACGGCTCTTCCCGCATTCCTAGTACGCAAGATCACAGCCCCATCGCAGTACACGATGTAGCCATATTGCTTCATCTGCTTGCTCTCCTGCGCAGCGCTCTGCGCAGCCTGTCATACCTGCGCCACACGCGCGCTCCATAGCCATCCCCGACGCCGTACGGGTGCTTGTAGCGCGCGAAGGCCAGCATCAACCGCTCGTCGGGCGTGGCGTTCTGCACGCGCCAGCACTTGGTCCTCATCTCAATCACCGGCAGCCACAGCGTGCGGTACCCCACCACCTGCGCAGCCTTCCGGCAACGCCGGGGATGGTCGAGCTGCCGCTTGAGGTGCCTCATGCACTCCGTCAGGAAGTCGCAGTCTTTGGTCGTCCCGCCTGGGCAGTAGTGCGCCGGCTTGCACTGCATGGCCGTGCGCTCGACATTCGCCGGCAAGTCGTCGACCGCCACGCCCTCGGCCAGCAGCCTTCGGCCGTAGTGGCTGGGGAGGTTCTTGAACCGCGTCTCGTGAAACGCCTCCGAGATTGCAACGGCTGGGTCCACGCCCACCTCGAGCGCCGTCTTCTCGACCAGGCGGCACACGCCAGGCGCCTCGGAGTGGTTGGCCTCCTTGAAAGGCCCAGCTAGCGCTGTCGCGCACAGGCTGGAGGCTAGAATTAGCCCGAACACAGTTGCTCCTCCTGCGGGTTCAAGTGCTCCTCGAACACCGCTTCCATCGTCTTCAGTGCGTTCTCCGCGTTCACCAGGTCCTGCCTCACTGTCCGCAGTTCCAGCCGCAACTGCTTGCGCACCTTCTTGCGGAGCTTCTCGACATCAACCGGATCACCTTCCCGCTTAAGCGCGTCGAGCGTCGTGCGCTTGTCGAACCCCGCGCAAAGGTCCACGCGCCGTCCCAGCACCCGCACCGCACGCCACTGCGTCGCCTCGAGATGCAGCTTGATCGTGCAGAAGTGGTAGGTCGTGATGGTGTCGCCGACGTTCACACCAGCGCCTTCAAAGGCAGCTTCTTACCGCTGCCTGACACCACCGCCGCGCTCAGCGCAGTCGTCAGCCTCGCCCAGGTCTCCTCGCCACTACCGACCACCACGTTCACCTCGCACCACCTCACAGGTCGATCGTACCAAAACGCCGCCTGCTTCTTGACTCCACCCTCCGTCCAGCCCTCCCGCCGTATGCGGACAAGCACGCGCTTCGGGGTGTCGACCGCCTGGCGCTGCGCCTTGTCGAGCACATGGTCAATCGCCTCCGCGATGTCCAACTGGTTGAGTAGGAACCCGTGGTGCACCCAGATGCCGCGATGCCTGAAGATGCTGAAGGTCATGCTGGGGAGCCATAAGCGTGAGCTAGGACCCCGCGCCTCTGGCGCTCCCGCCACACGCACCGGATCGTGCAACCAAGGCGCTCCGCGATTACGCGATCGGGGACCTGCCCGTAGTCCTCGACCAAGTGCCACTCCAGGATTCGCTTGTATGCCTTGATGCTGCGAGCGCGTCGAGCTCGGCAAACAGCCTCGGAGCTGCACCCAAGTCGCTCCGCAATCCTAGAGTCAGGCACCATCCCGAAATCCGCGACCAAGTCCCAGTCGATGTTCTTCCGGCGCTTGCTCGCCGCAAAGGGAGCAATCCCCCGCAAGCGCCGCTGAAGACCCACCGTTGACTTGCTACAGCCGAGACGCTCCGCGATGACCCTATCCGGGACCTTCCCGAAATCCTCAACTTGATCCCAGGCTAGCGCCACGGTCTCGGGCTCTTTCGGTTGTAGGGCGTACGGCCCTGGTAGTGCTTGATAGCCGCCAGCAGCGGCGTCGTGCTGCCTGTCCAGTGCACGCTGCGCACAGGCGCTCCCGCGGCAGCTGTCGCAGCGGCCAGATCCCCACTCGCGAAGATACTGCAGTTGTGCGCCATCACGTTGCAGCCACTCTTGCGTCCCCGGCGCCTGTCCTGCAGACCCTTGAGGTTAGTCACACCCACAACCGTCTTCGAGTTGATGCGCGACCACTTGATCACAACCCGCTTCGAGTACCAGACATGCCCCAGCCCGAGGACCACCAGCACGTCCGGGTTGACCTGCCGGAGCAGCACGCTCAACGGGTAATCCTCGCCGAGCACCTCACCCTCGTCGGGCGGGAAGGCGTCGACAGGCTTGATGACCACAACGTGGCCCTCGGCCTGGAGCGCTTCCGCGATCGGGGAGGGCCGGGTGAATAGAAACTTCATCGCAGCATCACCCCCAGAGGCACCCTCTTGCCGGTGCAGCACGCGCAGTCGCAGTCCTCGAAGGGCCCGCTATACTTGCCGATCGTGTGCGTCCCAGCAGCGTACATGCCGTCCTCGTCCACCTCGACAGGTCCTCCGAAATCCCCGTGGGATTCCTCGGCGCCCGTCCAGATCTCAATCTGATTGCCTTCAGTATCGAACGCGTACGCCTGCGTACCGTCCTCGTTGAGCATCGGCCACCGCTGCTCTTCACGTGCTTCTTTGGCTGCCACTTTTGCTTCTCCATCGCGCGCAGGCATCCGCTGCAATCCACGTCGCGCGGGTTGTCCGTGCAATTGGCTTTCTTCCCGATCCAGTTCCCGCACGCAGCATTCGCGTCGGGCTTGCCTAGATGCACCACCTTGCGCCTGGCGCCGCTCATCGCCCCACCAGCCGGAACCGTCCAGCGTTGTCCTTCTCGATCTCACCACGTAGCAGCATCTTCTCCGCGGCCTCCTGGCTTCGCAGGTAGCGCAAGCGCACCCACCTGCCACTGCGCAGCAGACTGCGTACGTGCTGCTCCTCCTCAAAACTCAATAGTGCTCCCCCGTTGCTAGCTACAACCCTATCGGGCACCCTTGGGAGGTCAAGGGGTTTCTCAGCCTCAGGCAGGTACTTCCGGCAGCATGTCCCCGGTCACCGTAGCCTTGACGTCCGGGACTATCTCCCCCGCGTACGCGCGGGCCTGCGCCCACATCTTCCGGCCCTCGGCGGTGCTCTTCAGGGCCTCCGCAATCTCTTCAGCATCAGGCCGCTGAGTGCCCTGCGCCCCTGCACGTGCAGCCATCCGCTGCGCGTCTTCCTCGTCGATGTTCAGCGCGAACTCCAGCACCCATGCCAGGTCCAAGCCGCCCTCCGTATGCAGCAGCTTGATGGTCTGTGCCTTGATGCGATCCGTCGTCGCGTCCACCTTCGCGTCGAAGGTCGAGACCCGAGGCATCTTCACCGTGAACTCGCCCAGCTGCGGCACAATGCCCCGCGCCAGAAGCCCCTTCACCAGCACCTCAACGGTGAAGCGTGCTAGCTGCCGCTGCAGACTGCGCACCTTCCGCACGAAGAACAGCCCTTGGTGCTCCAGGGTGGATCGCGCGTTGACGTTGCGCTCCATCCCAGCAAGCCCCGCCGGCACACCCGTCGCGACGAAGTAGCGCTCCTGGTAGTACTCGAGCGTGCTCTTCAGCTGCTCGAGGTCCGCAGGCTTCTCATCGTGGAACGTCGGCGGGTTGGCACTCGCGCGGTACGGGTAGATGATATCTTCGAGCTCCAAGAGCGACACGATCTGCCGAATCATCATCCCATCAGCGTCGAGCAAGTCCTCCGACCACCCGCCCTGAGCCATCTTCTGAATGAAATCCCAGACATCGTCCTCAGGGATGTTGTCCGGGACCGCATACGCCACTGACTTCCGCGCCGCAGCACGCAGGATGGTCAGGATACCGAGGACGTCCATCCCCGCCTGCTCCTGCCTCCAAATCTTACGCGCTGCCAGCCAATTGCTATCCCCGTAGAGGTAGCCACGCTTCCTGTCGATCGCGAGGTGCGCCACCTGCCAAGGCAACAGCACCTGCACAGGCGTACCAGCCTGCCGATTCCGGAAGGTGTAGCCGACGAGGTTGCAGTACTCGTCCCAGTGGACATGCGCGTCCTCTGAGGGCACCAGCGGCTTCTGGCCGACCAGCTTGTGGGGGCGCCCTGCCTTATAGACCAGCTCCGAGAAGCTGTTGCCCAACTGGATGCCCTCGTCGAGCACCCCCGGCAGGAACACGTTGAACTTCAGCATCCGCTGGGTCTCGGCGTTGACCTGCTTGACGAGGGGGCGCGCGGAGGGCGCGTAGATAACCTCGACCCCCGCGTCCTCGCGGTCTGTCGCATCCGAGTCGCCGCCGAACGCGAAGTCCACCAGCACGGCCTTCGAGTTCCGGAGCTCGGGGACCTCCCGCTCCATCGCGCGGTAGTCGTGGTTAATCCGCTGCCTGGTGTTGTCGAAAGCCCCGTGGTTCAACCGCTCCGCACGGCTCGTAGCCTGCTGGATCCGGATTTGCCGCATCTGCGGCGCGTCCCCCGCCGATGTGTGGTCGAAGTTCACCTCGGGGACGCCTATGTCGCCCCCCACGATCGTCGGGTTGTTGCGCACCAGGCGCATCAGTCGCTTGCCGACGCGAACCGCTGTGGGGGATAGGCTGTTTGCGGCAATAGGCATCGGCTAGCCCCTTGGCTGGGCTCGGAGCAGGCCCGTTAGATCGTGGGTGGACTTGCGCCCGTCAACCGTCTCCCAGAATGGGCAGGTGGCCACAGGCTGGCGTACGGCGCGGATTTGCGCGATTGGGATCGTGCAGGAGGTGGGGTTGGGACCGCGACGGATGCAGTTGGCGCACAGGCTTTCCATGCTGCCTAGCCTACAGGGTCAAGCAACGTCGCGAAAGCGGGGGTGCCATCACCGCTCCAGCCGCCGATCACGTTGAACTCGAAGTGCTCCCTGGCGTTTGTGTACGTCGCACCGTCCCGCCGCATGAATACCTCGATCACCTTCTCCTCGTCGTACAGCGCCACGGTGTGGGTGAAGCGCCGCACGTACCCTATGAGGCAGTGCTCGAAATCCTCGGGAGGGTAGAGCAGTAACGCCTCGTTCTCCTCGAGGATTGCCTCGAGATCTTCGGGGGGTAGCATCCTCAAACCCCCAACGCCGCCGCGAGGAACATGCTCAACACCAGCAGCACGACCACCGCGCCGCCGAGGAATTCCACTGCTAGTTCACGAGTTGTCATCACCACACCACCCTTTCGGACTCGTAAGCCCCTGTGTCCTCTTCTCGCCCGCCGCACTCCGGGCACGGCAGCGGCTGCTGTTCCCACAGGCCCTGATCGTACTCCCCCATCCACTGCGTGCGCGCGAGCCAATCATGTAGGCGCACGGTCTCCGCTCGGGGGAACCCCGGCACAAGCCCCAGCGCCATCCGCGCTGCTTGCCGGAATGGCTCGAGGTCCCGGTTGCGCCTCACGCGTACGCGCGCGCGAGTAGTATGGTAATTCCAGCCTTTGGCCCTGCAGAGCTCCCGTAGATTCCCGCGCCCCTTGAGCATGTTGCAGTCGTAGCAGGCCGTCACCAGGTTCTTGGGATCGTTAGTGCCGCCTCTGCTGCGCGTCAGGAAGTGGTCGATCGTCAGGAAGTTGTCCCCGGTCTGGCTGGCTAGGATCTCCCGCATCGTCACTCGGCAGTACGCACATTGGAGGTCGTCCCGCAGGTAGATTGCCCACCGCGTGATGGGTCGGAGCCACTGCGACATTCAAGTAGCCCCGAGCCGCCTGCGCCGCTTCTCCCGTTCACGTCGAGCTTCTCTAGTGGCTCTTCGGAATGCTTCCCGGCAGGCATTGCACCCTACTTTGTCCCTGTGACTCGTCGAGTGCCCGGCGTTCCGCAACAGCACCTGCAGCCCACACCACGTACTGACCATCGGCGTCTTGGCCTCCCCGTTGAGGTAGACCTGGTAGGCGGCATGCCGCGACGTACCGTTCACTGGGGCGCTTCCTCCGTGCAGACGAACATGTACTGCCGCGTCGCGCTCACGCTGAACACCCCGGCATTCACCACCCACTGCTCCGGGCTGGTCTTCAGGATAGGCAGGCGCGTGCTGGAGGCACCCGGGCTGCCTTTCTGGATAGCGTGCGGCCGGGTGTGGCACGTAACCACGTGGCTCGAGGTGCGCTGCGTGGCCGCCTCCGCGTCTATGAAAGCGAAAGTCGCGTAGAGCCCCAGCGCTAGAACAACAAGCGCTAAGGCGACCACAAACAGAACGGAAATGCCGTCCGCGGCGGACACCGTCTCGCTCCTGCCGTTGTCGTTCACAGCCACGCCTCCTGGATTGCTTGGTTTCGCGCGTCCCGCTGCTGGCGCTCCGTGCGCCCCGCACCCCCAAGGCCGCCGCACAGCGCCGGGCGCCCTGGCTGGAAGTCCTCCACCGTGTCGAACCAGCCGCGCACGCGGAAGCTGCCGTCCGTGAAGAGGTCAATGTCCCCGTAGAGCACGGCCTCTAGCGCACGGCGCAGCTCCGGGTGGTGCAGGATACGCCCGACGCTCATAGGCGGGATACCCTGCACGTGGCTTGGGCGGCTGGCGCCCGCGCGGATGCTGTTCGCGATGGTCGGAATGTGGCGAAGCAGCTTCATCGTTTGTTCTCCCCGTTGCTACCTCTGACAATATCGGGCGCTTTGGGGAGCGCAAGGTGTTCTTGGGAATTGTTTATTCGGTCTTAGAGACGGCTTTCCGCCCCGTCCGACACCACGAGGGTGTCTCCCGAATAATCTCGCGTAATGGCTACGTGCCTTCCTCGGAGGCTCTTGCCCGAGAAGTAGCCGGCCCTCTGCAGTCGCTGCGCAAGAGCAGGACAGGCTACGATCACACCGTGTACCAAATTCGGCGTCGGGCGAGTCTCGGCCACCGACTTGGGGCGCGGCTTCAGCCAGCCCTTTCCTTCGATACCTGCAGCGCGGCATGCATTCTGGATCTGCTCTCTAGTGCAGGCTTCTTCACCGAGAGTGACCTGCCAAGCAAACGGCAGTTGCTGCCAGACGAAGGTGTCGGGCTCCAGGTCGCTGCGGCCGTAGCGGCTATGCATGCTGACCACGTCCGCCGCCATCAAGCGGAGGCATTTCGGTGGCGCAAAGGCATCGAGCGCCTCCGCCATGCCGAGGGCGTAGAGCGTAGAAATCCAACCGTCACGCGCCTTGTTGAAGGCTCCAGATGCTTCATTCCATGTCGAAGAATCGTTGCCGCGGCGTACGACCAGGCTCTGTAGGTCAAGATTCGGATCCTTGATGACGCAGCCGCGGAGAACCTCTGCTGCCTGCACCATCACCCCAAACCACTCCCCCAACAGCCGCCCCTTCTGCCCGTCGTTGAGGTGCTCGAGCACCTCCGGAGCCGAGTGCACATAGGCCACCGCCAACCAATCCGCCGTATGATCGAGCCGCTCTAGCAGAGCCTCCGCGACCTGATCGAACGGCCGCTGCTGCGATCCCCACGTGAACGTCGAACGGACGCCCAGCCTCGCAGACATGTAGGCAACGAAGTGCACCGTCTTGGTGTCCGTCAACTGCTCGGGACGCAGGCGCACCGCAAGCCGGGACTTCGCGACCTGCGCCAATTCCTTCTGATTTCGAGTAGTCGTCCACTGGTCGAGCTTTCGATCAAGTCGATGCAGCAGCCGGAAACGCTTGTTGTATGCCCGATGCCCCCTCGGCACACCAGCGAAGTGCCTACGACCCCCGCGGTTCCGTCGATCGTTCTTGAAGTCCGTGCCGCTCTTGCGCCCCGTCAAACCGAGCGCCTCCTTGCAACGATCAATGTACGCACGCACCTCGTCGGGGGAGTTGCCCACGCAGGCATCCACCTGCGGGAACAGGTCGTGAGCCACCTTCAACTGCTTGACCAAATCGTCGGCCTGCCGATACCCCGTCGACATGTGGGACCACCGTCGGGCTGCCCGGGCGCACATCTGCAACTTACCCCGGGTAGCAGTCGTGAAATCCAAGTGGCTGGAGATGTCGAGAATGTGCTTCGCAACATCCTCCGGCCGCCACCTCTGGAGGATTGATTCGATCAACTTTTCCACGACTACCTCCTAGAGAAAGTATGCGAAGGGCGGCGGGGCTCGAACCTGCGTCCACCCGGTACCAGAGCCCGGTGCTCTACCTCTGAGCTACACCCTTCACAAGTGGACGGCAGCAGGGCTCGAACCTGCGTCCTGCCGGTTAGCAGAGCCGGCTGCTCTACCGCTGAGCTATGCCGTCCACATCGACAACCCTATCGGGCGCTTCGCGCGACGCAAGAGGTTCTTGGGGATTGTTTATTTTTCACGTCGCGCTCAACCCCAACTGCCCCCTGCAACGCCACCCTCAACCAGCAGCGCTATTCCCAACCTGTCGCGCCTTCGGCGCTCCCGTCCTGAAAGGTGCTACGCACCTATTCCCAACCTGTCGCGCCTTCGGCGCTCCCGTCCTGAAAGGTGCTACGCACCTATTCCCAACCTGTCTGGCTGTTAAACCTGGTGGCGCCAGGGGGCGGCCCGTGGCGCCGGATACGGCTACGGCGGCCACCGCGTTGGGGGCTCTCGGCGTTGGGGTCGCGCGTTAGGCCACCCTGCTTGGGGAGGGGCGCTGCTTGGTTGGGCTGCATTCTGGTAACGCTTTCGGCCACGTGCAACGCCATCACGACATCATCATGGCGCTCGACACCAAGGCCGTGGAGCTCCTGCTGCACTATGAGTATCGCCTTCCTGTCCGCCCTGGTCCTGGAGGGCAATATCACCCGGCCCTGCTCGAAAAGTAGCGCCAGCCCCGGTATACCCACCCACGGATCTGCTTTACTGCGTGCTGACGTGTCATGGGGTATCACCGGCAGGTGTCCCCTTTGGAGGGCGCGCGTGTAGTGCAGCCTGCCAAAGTTGTTACGCTCAAGCGCGACTCCTGAAATGCGCAGCCCGAGGCTTTGTATCCGGTCGTACTCCTGCTCCATCGCCAGCATTAGCTGATCCTGCGTAATCCCCCGGTTACGGTATATGCCTAATAGTATCCGATGGTCCTCACGTGTGCGTGCCCACGTCAGTCCCACCGTGTAATCCGTATCCTTCTTGGCCGCGTGCGCTGACGACTCCACCAGGCTGAAGTCCCATCCTTGATACGTCGCCACAATGTCCAGGCCCTTAGGCACCTCATATAGGCTGTACTTCTTCCCGAAGCGCTCAGCCTGCTGCAGGTGCACAATAGGCACCGCCGCTGACGCATCATCCTGTACCTCATGCTGGAACTCCCTCAGCCACTCCCGGGCTGAGTCCCCCTCGTCCTTCATGCTCTCCCGCTCGAGTATCAACCACTCGAAGTTGCGCTCTTCCCAAAGCACCTCGGGCTCACCCTCGGTAACCACGCCCGTGGCAATCTCCTGCCCCTGGCGCGTCTCAGTCGTAATCTCATAACTGTCCGGCCACTTCAGGATCGCCGGCTTCTTCCACACCTCGAAAGTCCGGTTGTCCTCCAACATCGCATACAGGTCGTCGTGGTGCTTCTTCGTACCAATCGCCACCAGCGTCCCGCCCGGCATCAGCGTCGGAAGCAGCGTGCCCTTGAACCACATCTTCGTCTTCTCACGAAGCGCGGCTGTCATCACCGAGTCCTTATCCTCGAGGTCGTCGCAAATCAGCAGCGAGGGGTGTGCCCCCGTGACGCCCTTGCCACCCGCCCCAATCGCAATGACCGTAGGGTCCACCGACTGCTTCGGCCTCGACACGTGGATGGCCGTCTCGCGCCACTTCGCATCCCCTAGATGGTCCCAATCCCAGAACCCCTCCTCCGCATCTTTGGTGAAGTCTGCGACCACCCTCGGACTTCTCAGAATCGCTTTCACGCGCCCCAGACGCAGCTTCGCCTGGTCCTCGTTTGCGCATATCAGCATCACCCGGATGTTCCGGTCATAGCAGATAGCACGCGCTATGATCGTGGCCACCGCCTCCGTCTTTCCATGATTCCTCGGCGCCAGCAGCAGTATCTTCCGCGCCTTGGTATGCCGTATCGCCCGGTCCAACTTGTCCAGCCACTCTGTACGATGCGGCGCAGACCGCATCCCCGCGTAATAGCTGTCCCAGAACTCCGGGCTCTGCAGCCCTAGAGCTCGACGGCCGCTCGCCGTGCCCAATATCTCCGCGAGCTCCGCTTCCTCGGAAGCCTGCTCGACCTCAGCCGCTGCGCTTGCCAACATCTCATCGAGCAACGCCTGGTCATCAGCCGCCACGCCTGTCCTGCGCATCTCGTACTCGAGGCGCCTGTCTGCCGGAAGTCCATCCATACCGGGCAGTTTAGCGCATTTTCTCTACAAAAAATTTTTTGGAGAGGGGTGCTAGTGGCGCAAATCGGGAATCGATCCGGGATAGCGCAGCGCTAAGTAGAGGGGACGCCCCCGACCCGATCTTTAGGAATAATACTTTCTCGTTTTCGTTGTTAGAGTCGCTTTCTTTCCCAGCACAGGGTACTTGAAACTAATAAACCTAACTCCCCTCGAGACTCCCATTGACTTTAGGATCCTGAACCTTCCTAGTCCAGGATCCTACGTCTCGAGACCTACTCCCCGCCTACATCTTCGCGATCAATCCACAAGCCGGATCCCCCGAATACGTAGCGCACTGCCCGAGCACTAGACATGTCGCCGATCATGTACTCGCGGGGAGTCTGTCCGATGCCGTTGACCGAACCGCGATCGAGCGCGTCAGGATCGCCCGCAATGCTGCGGGATTCCTGCGCGCACTCGCGCCACATCTTACGCCAGTTGTTACCAGCAAGGGACGTTATCGGTGCATAGGCCCCGTATGAGTCGCAGGCCTCTGCGATGATCAGGTCTCGCGTCGCGATGTCACCTTCCTGCTCCGCTTCTAGCGCGTAGCTCATCGCCCCGCACGATTCGAG